>Ga0233425_10000321_pt1 | contig 125133 bp, 118 predicted proteins | sample Watercolumn_Towu_2_FD_181712 | JGI IMG/M metagenome (GOLD analysis project Ga0233425, IMG submission 181712) | Freshwater microbial communities from Lake Towuti, South Sulawesi, Indonesia - Watercolumn_Towuti2014_140_MG | ecosystem: Environmental > Aquatic > Freshwater > Lake | place...
CGAAGTCGGAGCCCGAGATCGAGAAGAAGGGCACGCCCGCCTCGCCGGCGATGGCGCGCGCCAGCAAGGTTTTACCCGTGCCGGGCGGTCCGACGAGCAGCACGCCGCGCGGAATGCGGCCGCCGAGCCGCTGGAATTTCTGCGGATCGCGCAGGAATTCGACGATTTCCTGCAAATCCTCCTTGGCCTCGTCGACGCCGGCGACGTCTTCGAACGTCACGCGGCCCTGCGTCTCGGTCAAAAGCTTCGCCTTCGACTTGCCAAACCCCATCGCCCGGCCGGCGCCGCCCTGCATCTGGCGGGAGAGAAAAATCCACACAGCGAGAAAAGCGACGAGCGGCAGCGCGTTGAGCAGCAGCGTCATCATGAAGCCGCCGCCTTCATTGTTCGGCTTGGCGCTGATTGAAATGTTCTTCGCCTGCAGGCGCGGCACGAGATTGGCGTCGTCCGGCGCATAGGTGGTGAATGGCCGGTTGTCGTTGAAATGACCGACGATCTCATTGCCGGCGATCGTCACGTCATGGACACGCCCCTGGTCTATCTGGCTGAGCAGCTCGCTATATGAAATGTCTCGTATCGGCGTGCGCTGGCCGGGTTGCTGAAACAGCATGACAAGCGCCACCACGAGCAATCCGATGATTGCCCAAAGCGCGAGGTTCCTGAAGTGTGGGTTCATTTGGGAAGCCTGTCGGGAGCCGCTCGGTCGGGCTTATCCCTCCAGCGCTCCGGTCATCCGCTTAATTTAGGCCCGCCGGAAGGCGTTGCCAAGGCTCGGAAACGAGCGTGAATCCGGGCGGTGCCGTGTAGCGGCTGAACTGCTTCATACAGGAACGTCCCAAGCCTCGCAAATCGGCTCATGCCTAGCTTGAGCGCCGAGGCGGCGCGCGGCGCAGCCGAACGCGTCCGTCGCTTGCTTCAATCGAGATGTCGGCAAGCGTGGTTTTAATCGATTTGCGCGCGGTCAGCGCGTCGCCGATGCGCGCGCTGGCGCGCTCCAGACGTTCGAGACGAAGCGTGGCGGCCGGCGCGAGACTCAGGATTGCGCTCGCCAGCAACCGTTGCAGAATTTCCGGCGGCGCCTCGCAAAGCGTCGCGGCGTCAAGCTCGACGCAAGCGGCGTCATCCTTGCGCCAAGCGCGCTGCAGCGTTTCTGCGGCGCATTGGGTCAGCGCCGCATCGGCGCGCGCCGCGCGCGCGCCAAGCCGCAAGAGAGCTTCCTGACCCAAGCCCTGCGCGGCCAGAATCGGCGCGAGCTTGCGCAATCGCGCGCGGGCGAAGCTGTCGTCTTCATTCGACGGATCGCGAAAAAATTCTTGTCCGGCGTGCGCGCAGATCGCTTCCAATTCCGCCTTGCGAAAGTCGAGCAGCGGTCGCGGCAGCGCAAATTCTTCGCAGCGCGCGATTCGCGCCATGCCAGCAAGCCCCGCAATTCCCGAGCCGCGGGTTAAGCGAAACAGAATCGTTTCCGCCTGATCGTCGGCGTGATGCGCCACGACGACGGCCGACGCGCCGATCCGACGGGCGCATTCCGCAAGCATCGCGTAGCGCGCCTGACGCGCGCGCTCCTGCAGGCGCGTCGCGGGTTTTTCTTCCTCCCACGTCAACAGATGATGCGCGTAGCCGAGATCATGCGCCCAGCGACCCACTTCTTCCGCCTCCGCGCGCGACGCCTTGCGCAGGCGGTGGTCGACGGTGGCGACCGCAATGTCGCGAGACGCGCGCAACGACCATTGCGCGCACAGCAGCATCAAGGCGACCGAATCAGGTCCGCCGGAAACCGCCAATAGCAGGGAAGGGTAGGGCGCCAAGAGTTCGAGCGCCTGTTCGCGCAGCCGTTCGATCGACTCGTCGATTGCCGTTTCCGCTTCGGCGTCGGCCATGCCTACGCCGGACTCGCGCCGATCGCCGCGCGCAGAGCTAGCATTGGATTTTCTTGCTTTCGCGCAGGGCCGCCTCGCGGATACGCGTCGCCGCTTTCGGGAATTTGACGTTGATCTCGGAATAGGAGGCGCAGGCCTGCTCCTTCGCGCCTATCGCGCTCAGCGACTGGCCGAGGCGTAATAGCGCTTCAGGCGCCTGCGGCGAATCGCCGTATTTCGTCGAGATTTCCAGATATTTTTCCGCCGCCTCGCGGTGGCGGCCGCGCAAAAAGTAACTCTCGCCCAAATTGAATATCGCGGCGGGAGCGAGCTTGCCCCTGCCGTTCTTCGATAGAAAGGTCGTCAGCGACCTCTCGGCTTCTTCATATTTGCCGGCCCGCAGCGCGCTCACCGCCTGGTCATATTCCTCCTTGGGGCCAGGGATCGCAGGCGCGGCGGCGATCTCGGCCGGCGCGGGCTGATCGCCGACCAGACGGCCATGGGCGATATCGAGCGGCAGGCCCACTTCCCGAACCGGCGCGGCGGTCGACGCCCGGGCGGCGTTATCGAGCGGCGACGAGGGCGGCGTCGTCCCGAGCGGCCTCGGCGCGCCCGGCGCCGAAGGCTGCGTCGCAGGGTCGAAAGCGTCGCCGCGCTTGCCGGCGTTGGCGGCGCTCGCCACGGAGGGAGCCGCCGCTTGCCCCACCACTGGCGCGGAATTGATCGGACCGTTCGGGGCGGCTTCAGAACGCGGCGGCTCAGCCTTGGCTGATCGCAGCTGTTCCTCCAAAACCTGCACCCGGTGCTGCAGCTCCTCATTTTGTCCGGTCAATCGGCGCAACTCGCGCTCCAGCCGATCGATCCGCATCGCGGTCGCCGCCTCGGACCCCGGCCGCTGCTCGGCGCCGTCATAAATATCGGACGGCCCGGCATTGTAGGTCTGGGCGGAGCGGGGGGTCGACTCCGGCGGCGGATCGTCGGAGAGGTCGAACGCCTCGGCGGCGCCCGCCGCCAAGAAGGAAAGAGCGAAAATGAGAGCGTAGCGTGCGAACATATAGCTAAGGCCGTGACTTACGCTTAAGCGCGTCGCGAGTCGACGCAGGCTTGATTATGCCGGAGTATAGGTCGCGATCCGGCTAAAGTTGGGCGATGCGCTCATTCAAATTTCTCCTTGTCGATCGCCATTGGCTGCGAAGCGCGGCGATCGCCCTGCTCGCGGCGGCGGCTTGGCCGCCTTCCGGCCTAGCGCTTCCGCCGGCGGCGGAGAGTGGGGAGTGCTCGCTTGATGGGGCCGTTCCGGCGACTGTCGCCGCCGTCGACGAGGATTTCGAACTCCTGCTCGACGACGGCCGTCGCGTCGCGCTCGCCGGCCTCGACTTTCCGCCGCCGGAGGCCGGCGCGCTGCGCGCCGCCGTCCGCGAGCGCCTTGCATCCCGGCTTTCCGGCCGAGACGTTTTTGTGGGCGCATTCGCCGCGTCGCCCGACCGCTGGGGCAGGACGCCGGCCCGGCTCTATGCGAGCGACCCCTCGGGCGGGGCCTCGGCGCCGCTGACGTCGGTGGCGGCGGCGCTGCTTTCGGCCGGCGACGCGCGCTTTCGCCCCGATCCGACGGCGGCCGCCTGCGCCAAACTCTATCTGGCCGCCGAAGCTTTGGCGCGCGATTCGGGCGTCGGACTCTGGTCGCTGGCCGAATTTCGCCTAATCGACCTTGCAGTGGCTGACGCCGTCAGTGAACTGCGGCGGCGCAGGGGAATGATCGTCGTTATCGGAGACATCAGATCGGTCGGCGAGTCGCGGCGCGCCTTCTACCTTAATTTTGGCGACAAATGGCGCGATAGCTTCTCCGTCGTGATTTCGCGGCGCAATTTGGCTATGTTCGGGCGAATCGAGCCCCGCTCACTTGTCGGGCGGCGAGCCCGCGTACGAGGACTTATTGAGACCGGGTCTCGCATCGAAATCGCGACGCCAGCCGAGATCGAATTTATTGACAGCGGCGCTCGTTAGCTGGGCGACGCCGTCTTTGACGGCGGCCTTCCTCGCGCTGGCGTTGGGAAGCTGCGCGGAGCTGGAGCGGCAGGGCCATCTCTTCACGACGCCGTTGCATTCCAGCCGGCCGGGCGGGCCGCGCCCCGACAACCGCAGCACGGTCCAGCATAAGGAACTCGTCGCCCAATTCGGCGGCGAATATGAAGCTCCCGCCGCGGAGCGCTATCTCGACGCCATTCTCGCCAAACTCGCGACCGTCAGCGATACGCCCGGCCAGCCGACCTATAAGGTGACGATTCTCAACACGCCCGTCGTCAACGCCTTCGCGCTGCCTTCCGGCAATCTTTACGTCACCCGCGGCCTGCTGGCGCTCGCTGGCGACGCCTCCGAGGCGGCGGCGGTGATGGCCCATGAAATCGCCCATGTTTCGCTCCGCCACAGCGCGCTGCGCGCCGAACGCGAGCGCGAAGCGGCGGTGATCTCACAGGCCGCGGCCGTTATTCAAAACCGCCAGAAAGGCGAGGAGGTGAGGTCCAGCCAGCGGCTCTCGGTCGCGAGCTTTTCGCGTCAGCAGGAACTCGACGCCGACTCGGCCGGAGTCCGCGTCATCGCTCGGGCGGGATTCGACCCTTATGGCGCGTCGCGTTTCCTGACGGCGCTGGGACGCTCCACGGAGCTCCGCGCGGCGCTCTATGGAAAGAAAAAGTCGCTCGACTTCGACATCATGTCGACGCATCCCTCCACCCCTGACCGCATCGCCAAGGCGGTTGCGGCGGCGCGAGAAATCGGCGCGCCAGGAATCGGCGTCGCCGACCGCAGCGGCTACCTCGACGCCGTCAAAGGCGTCGCCTTCGGCGACGATCCAAACGAAGGCTATGTCCGCGATCGCAAGTTCACCCATCCGCGCCTGCGCTTCACCTTCACCGCGCCTGAGGGTTTCTTGCTCGAAAATTCCAACGAAGCCGTATTTGGCGTGCGCGAACCCGAGAATGAAGCCCTGCGGCTCGATAGCGTGCGCGCGCCTTCGGACGAGAATCTCGAATCCTATGTCGGCTCCGGCTGGGTCGATGGGCTGCTTCCGTCCTCTGTGCGCGCGATGGACATCAACGGACTTTCCGCGGTGGTCGCCGTGGCTCGGGCGGGCGAGTGGAACTTCCGGCTTGCCGTGATCCGGTCGGGCGAGTTTCTCTACCGGCTGATTTTCGCGGCGCGCGCATTGAGCGACGACGCCGACGCGCGCTTCATGGAATCGATCAAATCATTCCGACGCCTCGCGCCTGACGAAATCAGCGACGCCCGTCCGTTGAAGATCGCGGTCGCGGTCGCCGCCCCCGGCGAGACGATCGAAACGATGGCCGCGCGCATGGTGGTTCCCAACCGGCCCGCCGAATATTTCATGCTTCTCAACGGGCTGTCCGCCGGCGACCCCGTTACGCGCGGCGAACATTACAAAATTGTAACAGACTGACGTTCCGGTTTTTGCTCAGTTTGGGAACAAGTGCCGCGCCCCGTCAGTTATTCCCAACAGCAAAAATATAGACGCGCGGCATGTCTCGCCATTTGTCGGGTCGGCCGCGCAGGGAGGGCGTCATGGCGTATATGCCGGGGCTCGGGCGTGAGTTGATTAAGGCTGCAGCGGAAGCTCCATTTTTAGAACGGGACGAGGAGAAGCGACTCGCCGTGGCGTGGCGAGAGCGAGACGATCGCGCGGCGCTCCATAAGTTGACCGCGGCGCATATGCGCCTGGTGATCGCCTTGTCGGCGAAATTCAGACATTACGGATTGCCGCTCTCCGACCTAGTCCAGGAAGGTCACGTCGGGCTTCTCGAAGCCGCCGCGCGCTTCGCGCCCGAACGAGACGTGCGCTTCTCGACCTACGCGACATGGTGGATCAGAGCGTCGATCCAGGACTATGTTTTGCGCAACTGGTCGATCGTGCGGGGCGGAACCAGTTCGTCGCAGAAGGCGCTGTTCTTCAATTTGCGTCGCTTGCGCGCGAGGTTGGCGCGTGAGAATCACGGCGCGAATCCAGTCGACGCCTATCAGACGATCGCCAATGCGATCGGCGTGTCGCGCGCCGACGTGGAAATGATGGATTCGCGTCTTTCCGGCTCCGACGTGTCGCTGAACGCGCAGCTCGTAGACGACGAATCGGCTGGCTCCGCGCAGCGAATGGATTTTCTCGTCGACGAGAAACCGCTGCCTGATCAGATCGTCGAGGAAACGTTGGATTCACATCGGCGCGCGCGCTGGCTCAAGGATGCGCTCGCCATACTATCCGAGCGCGAATTGCGCATCGTGCGCGAGCGGCGGCTCGCTGAAAATCTCGTGACTCTCGAAACCCTCGGAGATCGCCTCGGCATTTCCAAGGAACGGGTGCGGCAGATCGAGAGCCGCGCGCTGGTGAAACTCAGGCGCGCTCTGTCAAGGATGCAAGAAACCGCTTCAGCTGACGAGGCGACGGCGTGAAATAAGAAAACCCCGGAAACAGCTTCCGGGGTTTTTATTTTCTGATCACGCCGCGCGGTCGACGTCGGTTTCGTCGCCGCCGTCATCGCCGACGTCCCCGTCGGCCTTCGGTCCGCGTCGCGGTCCCTTGAGCAGGAACGATTCGATCAGCTTCAACGATTCCGAATCGATCAATCTGCGCACGGCGGCGATTTCTCGCGCCATACGATCCAAGGCGGCTTCATAAAGCTGGCGTTCCGAATAGGACTGTTCCGGCTGCGTGTCGGAGCGGTAGAGGTCGCGAACCACTTCGGCGATGGTGATGAGATCGCCCGAGTTGATCTTGGCCTCATATTCCTGGGCGCGGCGCGACCACATGGTGCGCTTGATCCTCGCGCGGCCGCTCAGAGTCAGCAGCGCCTTGTCGACGATCGACGATTCGGCAAGCTTGCGCATGCCGACGCTGGCGACTTTGCTCGTCGGAACTTTCAGGATCATCTTGTCCTTGATGAAGCTCACGACGAAAAGCTCGAGGCTGAAGCCGGCGACTTCCTGAGTCTCGACGCCGACGATCTGCCCGACGCCATGCGCCGGGTAGACGATGAACTCATTGAGCTTGAAGCCGGGCTTGGGAGAGGTCGCGGTCTTGGCCTTGGCCGGAGCTGCGGGCCGCGCGGCGTTAATCGGCGCGGCGACGGAAGCCGACGCCGCTGACGGCGCGGGGGCCAGCGCTTTTTCGGGGGGCCTGGGGGCCGGGGGCGCGGCCGCCGCGACGGCAGGCTTCGACTGCTCGACGGGCTTCGCCGCCGGCGTGATCGGCGCAGCGGCCGTCGCCGGCTTGGCCGCCGCAGGCTTGCTCGCCACGGCAGGCTTGACCGTGTTGATTTCCGGCGCTTTCGGCTTGGCGCTCACCTTTTCCGCCGCGGTCTTGGCGGCTTTTGCGGCCGCGGCGCGCTTCGTCGCGCTCTTGACGGCGGATTTGGCCGCGACCGCGGGTTTGGCGTGCGACTTCGCCGCCGCTTTCGGGGCGACTGTCCGGACGACGGCGCGACCGGCCGCGGCCGAGCGGCGCGTCGCCGCGGCGCGCGCCGCAGTCTTGGCGGTCTTGTCCTTGGCGGATGATTTGGCTTTGGTCGTCGTTGCTTTCGATGTCATCTTTTTTGTGGTCTTGGCCGATGTTCTTGCGCTTGTTTTCCGGCTCGAAGCCGCGGCGTTTCGCGTCGACTTGGCCGTTGAAACGGAGCGGGCGGAGGACTTTTTCGCCGTCGAATTTCTCGCGGCGGCGGTTTTCGTGGCGCCGCTTTTGGCGGCCCTTTTGGCCTGCGTCTTGGAGCGGGCGGCCGAGCCCTTGGCGCGCGCGGCTGCGGTGGAGGCAGTTGCGGTCGGCTTTTTCTCGGATTTCTTGTTGGAGGGCATACGCGGGCTACTCCTGTGCTGTCCCGCTGTGGAGACGGGACGGTCGCTGCCGCTGACGAATCGCACATGCCGCCGGCAGCCGAGCCGCGACACCGCGAAGGCGGCATGTGGAAACCTTGCTAGCGCCGCATGCCCGGCAGCCGGGCCTCTGGGCCGAGCCTTGGGAAAGAGAGGCTTTCGAATTCGAGACGGTGCTGCAGCGCCGCATCGCCCTTCGACAAGGCGTGCATTTAGTGTGTGATTTATAACACGTTCAAGCGTGAAAATCAAAGGCGGAAGCGCTCAGGCTGCGCCGGCGCAAAGCCCGCAGAACAGCCTAGCGCTATGGAATAACGAAGTTTTAAAAAAATTAACGATATGGAAACGCTCCAGCCCCGGTTGAGGCGTCGGCCGCGGCGCCGAACGCCGTTCAGTCGCCCTGGCCGGCCTCCGCCGAGAACTGCTCGATCTTGCCGGGTTTGCCGTCCCATTCCTTGGCGTCGGCCGGGGGCTCCCGCTTGATCGTGATATTGGGCCAGTTCTGCGCCATTTCCGCGTTAAGCTGCAGCCACTGCTCGAGACCTTCCTCGGTGTCCGGCTTGATCGCATTGGCCGGGCACTCGGGTTCGCAGACGCCGCAGTCGATACATTCGTCCGGATGGATCACCAGCATGTTCTCGCCTTCGTAGAAGCAGTCCACCGGACAGACTTCGACGCAGTCCATATACTTGCATTTGATGCAGTTTTCCGTGACGACATAAGTCATGAGGGGTGATCTCTTCCGCGACCTGGCCGCTTGCTAGCTTTTTTGCCAGCGTCACGCAAGGCGAGCAGAACGAAGCGCCTGTCGAAGATATGATTGCGCCTGCGCGCCACAAGGTCAGACGATGGTCGACATAATGAATTCTCCGGCGGCGATGGCCTTGATTCCGCACGCGCTCACGGCTCGGGCGCTGCTGCTTGGCGAGCGAATCGACACCGAGGGGCTCGAGCGGGCCGATCTGGTTTCGACGGCGCCGCTCGCCTTTCGCGTCGGGCAGAGCGGATTCGCCGTGCTGTATCGCTTTGGGGTCGCGGTTCTCTTCGGACTGTCGCCGCTCGAAGAGGACGAAATCGTCAAGAAGATCGGCCTTCGCGTCTCCGGCGCGTCGCGCGGCGACGACGAGACATTGATCATCGAGGCGACGCCTGACGGCGAAGAGAAAGCGCTCCCCGACGGAAGGCTGGCGGTCAAGGACCTGTCCGAAGCGCGTCTGCTGGTGATCGCCGACGTTTTGGCGAAAAGCGTCGCGCTGGCGCGCGACGAGCGCCGGGTCAACGCCGTCTTCGACACGATCGAACCCTTCGCGGCCGAACTCGCGGCGAAGGGCAGTCCGCCGTGGAAGCGCAAATCCATGCTGGAGCTGATGGGCCAGACTCTGCTCGTGCGCCACCGCGTCTCGGGCCGCGTCGCTGTCGACGACAAGCCGGATGTGCTGTGGGATCGGCCGGACCTCGAACGGCTTTATGCGCGTCTTGAGGATGAGTACGAACTCACGCCGCGGGCGCGCACGCTGAGCGCCAAGGTCGATGTGATCGGCGAGACCGCCCGCGCGCTGACCGATCTCATCGACGCGGCGCGCTCGGTTCGGCTGGAGTGGACGATCATCGTTCTGATCGCGATGGAAATCGCGCTCACCCTGTTTCAGATGTGGGTCGCGCGAATGAGCTGAGCGCGTCTTCGACGTCGCGGAGCGGCGTTTCGCCGGAGATCCATTTGAAGCTCGGCAGTTGATGCCGCGCGAAGGTGTGCTGCCGCTTGGCGTAGCGGCGCGTGTCGAGCTGGCTGCGCAGAATCGCCTCTTCCAACGTCAGCCGTCCGTCGAGCCAGGCGATGAGATGCGGAACGCCATGGGCGCGCATCGCCGGCAGCGCGGGATCTAATCCGCGCGCCTTGAGCGCCGCGACTTCCTCGATCGCGCCTTGCCGCGCCATCTGCTCGAACCGCGCGTCGATGCGCGCGTACAGCTGCTTGCGTTCGGGCGCGAGGAAAAAGGCGGCGCATTCGGCCGCGTTCAGCAGCGGCGGGCTGCGCGGCCCGTGAAAGGACACAAGCGGCCTGCCTGTCGCCTCAAATATTTCGAGGGCGCGCAGCAGCCGCTGCGGATCGGTGTCGCGCAACGTCGCCGCGGTTTCCGGATCGCGGGCGGCGAGTGCGGCGTGAAGCTCGCGCGGGGTCTTGTCCCGCGCCCAGGCGCGCAGGGCTTCGCGCACCTCGCCGGGCGCCGCCGGAATGTCCGAGAGCCCATGGAGCGCCGCCTTGAAATACATGCCGGTGCCGCCGACGACGATCGGCGTCAGCTCGCGCGCGCCCAGGTCGCTCAGCACATTCGCGAAATCCTCAAGCCAGCGGCCGACGGAATAGTTCGTCGCCGCGTCGACATGGCCGAAGAGAAAATGCGGCGCGGCGGCTTCCTCTTCGAGCGTCGGGCGCGCGGTGATGATCCGCAGGTCGCGGTAAACCTGCATCGAATCGGCGTTGACCAGCGCGCTCGGCCGGCGGCGCGCCAGCGCCAGCGCCAGCGCGGACTTGCCCGAAGCGGTTGGACCTGCAATGAGAATGGCGCGCGCGCGCATGGCGCTATTGCCGCTGAAACGATCGAGATGTCAAAGCCCAGCGACTATGTCGCGACTTTCGTGGCCGGCCGGGGCGCTGCGCTCAACGAACGAGCGGTGTCGGGCGCTCTCTATGACGCCGGGCTGATCGACGGCGGACGCGACTGGCTCGCGGAAGGTCTCGCCGTCGACGCGTTTCTGTCGGGCGCGGGCCATGACCTCGCCGATCTGCGCGCGCGTCTGCAGCTTGCGGTCGCCGACGATCCGATCGACGTGATCGTTCAGCCGACGATCGGACGTCGCAAGAAACTGCTCGTCGCCGATATGGATTCGACGATGATCGGACAGGAATGCGTCGACGAACTCGCCGACCTCGTCGGCTTGCGCGAACATGTCGCGGCGATCACCGAACGCGCCATGCGCGGCGAGGTCGATTTCGAAAGCGCCTTGAAGGAGAGGGTGGCGCTGCTTGCGGGGGTGACGCTCGCCGAGATCGAGACGCTGCTCACGCGCATCACGCTGACCCGAGGCGGGCGACAGCTGGTGCGCACCATGCGCGCGCATGGCGCTCATACGGCGCTCGTCTCCGGCGGCTTCACGCAATTCACCGAACCTGTCGCCGCCCGCATCGGCTTTCACGAGACGCGCGCCAATCTTCTCGAAATTTCCGAAGGCGCGTTGACCGGCGCCGTTGTCGCGCCGGTGCTGGGACGTGAAGCCAAGCGCGCGGCGCTGATCCAGTTGCGCGACGCCCGCGCGCTGCGGCGCGATGCGACGCTCGCCATCGGCGACGGCGCCAATGATCTCGACATGCTGCGCGAGGCGGGGCTGGGCGTCGCCTTCCACGCCAAGCCAAGAGTGGCGGCGGCGGCGGACGCGCGCATCGACCACGCCGATCTGACGGCGGCGCTCTATGCGCAGGGATTTCGGCGGGAGGAGTTCGTGGAGTGACCCGGCGCTGATCTCGGTTCAGTCCGAGATCACGGCGCGTCTCGAAGGACGAGGACTGCGAATGCAAGTCGAAGGCGCGAACGTCTACATCCTGGTCTGCGCCGACGGCAGCTATTACACCGGCCTAGCGCGAAAAGAGGTCGAAACCCGCGTCAGCGAACATAATCTCGGGATCAACGCCGATTACACAACGCGGCGCCGGCCTGTGAAGCTGGTCTGGTCTGAACATTTCGATCTGTTGACCGAGGCCATCGCGATGGAGCGCCAGATCAAGGGCTGGAGCCGCGCAAAGAAAGAAGCTCTGATCCGCGGCGATTACGAGGCTTTGCCGGCGTTGGCCGCACGCAGGAACAAGAAGGGCGGTCCCAAGCAGTCCTGAATATGAACCGCCAACAAGCAGTCCTCATCATGAAGCGCCAATAAGCAGTCCTCATCCTGAGGAGCCGCTGAAGGCGGCGTCTCGAAGGACGAGGACTGCGCGATGCAGAACTTGCGCATCGCAGGAAGCGGTTGCCGATTGTCCGCTACTGGAGCCGGCCCCTCGTCCTTCGAGACGGCCGCTACGCGGCCTCCTCAGGATGAGGAGCCTTATGTTGCGCAGTTCTTTCGCGCGCACCACGATTGCTTGTGGGGCTCTTGGCGCCGCGCCAGCAAGCAGTCCTCATCCTGAGGAGCGCCCGCAGGGCGCGTCTCGAAGAACGATGACTTCACGGACTTACCTTGATGCCGTGTCAGCCAAACTATTCCTCATCAAGGCTGTTGATTTTGTGTCCTCGAGAACGGGCTTCGCTCAGATATTCTCGTACAAAATCCGGCAATGGCCGTTTCGTTCCCGATTTGCGTCGCTCAAGACGTTTTAATTGGTCAAGTCTAGTTGAAGCTGCTGCCTCACTAACCTGAAACTGAAAACTGATCTCCGTGGGCGTTGGATTGAGGCTCATGTCGATAAGATGCATCGGCATCAGAAATGCGGCCGCAAAGCGATTAGCTTCGATTTCATCGACACGAATTTGGATCAGAATTCGCTCGATTTTTCGATCGGAAACATTCCGGTGGCGCGTGCCAGTGTGCCCTAATACAACGTGCGCGATTTCGTGTGCGATCGTGAAGCGTGCTCTGTTTTTCGCTCTCCGACCATAGACGTCATTGGCCGCTTGGAAGACGCTTTCCCGAATTTTCATAATACCTGTGTGCGGATTGTATTCGGCTTCGTCGTCGGGCATCTCTACGTCGGGAACTCGAACATAATCCTTTATCAATCCTTCGTGCTTCAGCTTGAAGATCATCGTGGGAATGTCGGGGCACTTTTGTTCGGGTATGCCCCATCGCCGACGGAGCTCGATCGCCGCGTTTTCAATGCGCTCTTCATTGGAGGGTAGCATCTATGATCGTCCTCCTGTTCTCACGAACACCCCGTCGTCGCCCCGCAGGTCTCGCACTTCAAGCACGTCCCGTTGCGCACCAGCGTGAAATTGGCGCATTCGGGGCAGGCTTCGCCGACATAGCCTTTCATGCGCGCTTCGGCGCGTTTCTCGGCGACGCCGTGCACCGTCTTCGTCGGTTCGGTCCAGCCCAGCGACGAGAGCGCCTCCGCCTCGCGCACGGCCTCCCGCGTCGGCTCCGACCTGAGAGCCGTCGCGCCGCCGCCCTGCACCACCATCAGCCGGTCGGTCTTGGAGCGCAGCAAGCCGCGCGACACGACCGAGTTCGTCTCCGGCGCCTTGCCCTCATGCTGGCCCTTGCCGAGCACGTCATGGCCAATGTCGTCGGGCGAGACATGCGCGAGATCGTTGCGGCCGAGATAGGAGACGGCAAGCTCGCGGAACACATAGTCGAGGATCGACGTCGCGTTCTTGATCGCGTCATTGCCCTGCACCGGACCCGCGGGTTCAAACCGGGTGAAGGTGAAGGCGTCGACATATTCTTCGAGCGGCACGCCATATTGCAGGCCGAGCGAAATCGCGATGGCGAAATTATTCATCAACGAGCGGAAGGCCGCGCCCTCCTTATGCATGTCGATGAAGATTTCGCCCAGGCGCCCGTCGGCGTATTCGCCGGTGCGCAGATAGACCTTGTGGCCGCCGACCGCCGCCTTCTGCGTATAGCCCTTGCGCCGATCCGGCAGCTTCTCGCGCTCGCGGATCACCTGATGCACGACGCGCTCCACAATGCGCTCGGCGATCGCGGCGGCGCGCGCCGGCATCGCGGCGGTCACGACTTCCTCGACGGCGTCCATCGCGTCGATGTCGTCGTCGCCGGCGATGAGCTGCGCCGACAGCGGCTGCGAGAGCTTGGAGCCGTCGCGATAGAGCGCATTGGCCTTGAGGGCGAGGCGCCATGACAGCAGATAGGCCCGTTCGCAATCCTCGATCGACGCGTCATTCGGCATGTTGATGGTCTTGCTGATCGCGCCCGAAATGAAGGGCTGCGCCGCCGCCATCATGCGGATATGCGACTCGACCGTAAGATAGCGCTTGCCGGTGCGCCCGCAGGGATTGGCGCAGTCGAACACCGGATAGTGTTCGCGCTTGAGATAGGGCGCGCCTTCGAGCGTCATTGCGCCGCAGACATGGATATTCGCCGCTTCGATCTCCGACTTGGCGAAGCCGAGATGGGACAGAAGATCGAAGTTCTTGTCTTCGAGCGCGGCCGCCGGAACCTTCAACGTCTCGGTGAGGAAATCGAGACCGAGCGTCCATTTGTTGAAGACGAATTTAATGTCGAAGGCGGACGGCAGCGCCGCCTCGACCGCCGCGATCTTCTCGTCGGTGAAGCCGCGCGCGCGAAGGCTCGCGGCGTTGATCGCCGGCGCGTTGGAGAGAGTGGCGTGGCCGACGGCATAGGCCTCGATCTCGGCGATCTCGCTTTCGCGATAGAAGAGCGCGCGCAGCCCTTCCGGCACGGCGCGGTTGACGATCTTGAGATAGCCGCCGCCGGCGAGCTTCTTGAATTTCACGAGCGCGAAATCGGGCTCGATGCCGGTCGTATCGCAATCCATCACGAGGCCGATCGTGCCGGTCGGCGCGACGACGGTGACCTGCGCGTTGCGATAGCCGTAGAGTTCGCCCTGCGCGAGCGCTCTGTCCCAGGCGGCGCCGGCGCGTTCGATCAACGCCTGATCGGGGCACGCGGTCTTGTCGAGCGGCACGGGCGCGATCGCGAGCCGCTCATAGCCGACGCGTTCGCCGTGCGCCGCGTGGCGATGATTGCGGATCACCCGCAGCATCGCCTCGCGGTTCTCCATGAAGCGCACGAACGGTCCGCGCTCCTTGGCCATTTCCGCCGAGGTCGCATAGCAGACGCCGGTCATGATCGCTGAAAGCGCGCCGGCGATGGCGCGGCCCGCCTCGCTGTCATAGGCGACGCCCGACGACATCAACAGGCCGCCGACATTGGCGAAGCCGAGCCCGAGCGTGCGGTAGTCGTACGAAAGCTGCGCGATCTCCTTTGAGGGGAACTGCGCCATCAGCACCGAGATTTCGAGCACGACGGTCCACAGCCGCACGGCGTGTTCATATGAATCGACGTCAATGCGCTTGGTCTCGGGATCGCGGAACTGCAACAGGTTCAGCGAAGCTAGGTTACAGGCCGTGTCGTCGAGGAACATATATTCCGAGCACGGATTCGACGCGCGGATGGGACCGCCGGCAGGGCAGGTATGCCAGTCGTTGATCGTCGTATGGAACTGGATGCCGGGATCGGCGGAAGCCCAGGCGGCGTAGCCGATCTTTTCCCACAGGTCGCGCGCTTTCAGCGTCTTCGAGACCTTGCCATCTAGACGCTTGATGAGATTCCAGTCGCCATCCTTCTCGACCGCCTGCAGGAATTCATCCGTAACGCGCACGGAGTTGTTCGAGTTCTGGCCCGAGACGGTGAGATAGGCTTCGCTGTCCCAGTCCGTGTCATAGGTGTCAAACTTGATGTCCTTATAGCCCTGCTTGGCGAACTGAATGACGCGCTTGATGTAATTGTCCGGCACGTCGTTGCGGCGCGCGAGCTTGATCTCGCGTTTCAGCGCCGGATTGATCTCGGGATTGAAGCAATCGTCGCCCGGCCCTTCGCAATTCACGCAAGCGCGCATGATCGCCTTGAGATGCTTCTTGACGATCTTCGAGCCCGTGACGAGCGAGGCGACCTTCTCCTCCTCCTTCACCTTCCAGTCGATGAATTGCTCGACGTCGGGATGATCGATGTCGACGACGACCATTTTCGCGGCGCGCCGCGTCGTGCCGCCGGATTTGATCGCGCCCGCCGCGCGATCGCCGATCTTGAGGAAGGACATCAGGCCCGAGGAGGAGCCGCCGCCCGAAAGCTTCTCCTTCTCGCCGCGCAGCTTGGAGAAATTGGTGCCGGTGCCGGAGCCATATTTGAACAGCCGCGCCTCGCGCACCCAGAGGTCCATGATGCCGCCGTCATTGACGAGATCGTCGGCGATCGACTGGATGAAGCAGGCGTGCGGCTGCGGATGTTCATAGGCCGATTTCGACTTCACCATCTTGCCATTGGCGTAGTCGACGTAGAAATGGCCCTGGCTCGGCCCGTCGACGCCGTAAGCCCAGTGCAGGCCGGTGTTGAACCATTGCGGGGAATTCGGCGCCGCCATCTGCATGGCGAGCATGTAGCGAAGCTCGTCCTCGAAGGTCTGGGCGTCTTCCTCCGTGTCGAAATAGCCGCCTTTCCAGCCCCAATAGGTCCAGGCGCCGGCGAGACGGTCGAAGACCTGCTTGGCCGAGGTTTCGGAGCCCTGGCGCTGATCCTTGGGCAGTTCCGCGAGCGCCTCAGAGTCGGCGACCGAGCGCCACAGGAAGGAGGGAACCGCGTTCTCCTCGACGCGCTTCAGGCGCGCCGGCACGCCGGCCTTGCGGAAATATTTCTGCGCCAGAACGTCGGCCGCGACCTGGCTCCACTGGTTCGGCACTTCGATATTATCGAGCGAGAAGACGATGGAGCCGTCCGGATTGCGGATCTCGCTCTTGGTCGTGCGGAAGGGAATGTTGGCGTAAGGAGATTCGCCAGCCTTGGTGTAGCGCCGCTCAATTTTCATCTTTCCATCCCCTCAAGGCGCAGGCCTCCGCCCGCGCGCAGCCGTTCGCCGGCCCGCGACGCAATTCTTGCCCAATTCGGAACTCGAAAGACGCGCGCCCCGTGATCGCGAACCGATGCGCCGCGATTGAAAGCACGCCGATAACGAGGATCACGCCCACGCAAAGCGACGCTCACGTCCGGCTGGCGCCGGAGACGGCCAAACTCCCTCGGGAACGTTTGCCGCGTCGTCATTCCGTGAGCCTCCAGACTGCGCGAGTCTTCCGACGGCGTCAAGATGTAGTGGTCAAAAATTAAAAGAACGACAATATGTGGAAAATTTAGTGGATACTGGGGAAAATTCCAGTCGCCGCAGGGAGCAGCCTCGGCCATCTCGCGAGATTCGGCAAGGGGAGTCATTTCGGCGTGGAGTTTCGACAATCAAGCCGCTGCGCGCTTGTCGCGAAGCGCCAATTCTGAATTGACGTCCTCGTCCTTCGAGACGCGGCTTTCAGACGCTCCTCATGAAGAGAAAGGCTTCTCACGGCTACGAGGCGCGTTGTCGGCCTCATCTCCGTCAAGCAAAGCGAGCAACTCTTGCACGCTCAGGCGCGCCTCCGCAGCGAGCGCCTTGCGGTCTTTGCCCTTCGTCTCGATCGGCGCGCCAAAGACGATATGACAGCGCGCGCCGCCGCGCTTCATCAGGCCCCACAAATGCGGCAGGAAGGTCATGTCGCCATACCAGCCGACATCGATCCTGCGCGCGCCGTCGGAATAGGCGATCGCGGCCGGCGCGAGCGCCGGCGTCTCTCCGCGTGCGGCCATTGCCTCTAGAGGCGCGAAATGCGCCGAGCGAAACGGCAGAACGTCGGCGCCGTCGCTCGACGTGCCTTCCGGAAAGACGACGAGATCGCCGCCAGCGCGCATAACCTCGGCGAGCGCCTCATTGACGCGCGCGACATCCTGCCTTGCGCCGCGTTCGACGAAGACCGTGCCCTGCAGCCGCGCCAGCAGTCCGAGCGCGGGCCAGTTCGCGACTTCGCGCTTGGCCAGAAAGACGAAGGGATAAACGCTGGCCAGCGCGATGATGTCGGTCCAGGAGACATGGTTCGAGACGACGAAGCGCGGCGCGTCGCTGGGCAGGGCGCCGCGCGCTTCGATCCTTATGCCGATGACGGCGCAGACCACGCGGCAGAAACTCGTCTGAATCGCGCGCTGAATCGGCCACCCGCGCCGACGCGCCAGCGCTTGCACGGGAACGATGAAGACGAACGAGGCGGTCATCGCGACGACAAAGGCGATTGCGCGCAGATAGGGCATCCCGACGAGATGAAGTTGCGATGAGACGATCGTGTGACAGATCGCGTCGCTGAGTTGGCGGCGCGGCAAAGGTCGAGCGCGGCGACGGCGAATGAGAACGCAAAATTGATTTGCAGATTTCAGTTTCGCTGAAGTTGTGCGGCGCATTGACGCCTGGCCTTGTCCGGCGGCCTCCGGCAGCGCAGAATGGTCTCTGATCTTCAGCCCCGACCGCGGACCCCGGCTCGACAATCTGAAAGCGGCATTATGTTTCAAGGGCTGCGACTTTTCAGCGCTCGTTTCTTTTTCGGCGCGACTTCCTCTCCTTCTCGATCATGGCGCGGCTTCGCAGCGGCGCTCGTCGCGCTCGCGGCCTGTCATGACCTCGCTTTCGCGCAGCAAGCGCGGACTGGCGGCGTTCTCGCTGACGGCGACGCTGTGGCGACGGGGTTTTCCGGGGCGACGGCGCCAACGCTCATCGCGCCGCAAACTAATCCGGTCGACCAAACCTTTATCGATCTTAACGGGCCGGCGCTGCGCGTGATCGATCTTCAGGGACCGTTCGCGCCGCCGCAGGCGCAGCTTCTGCAGGCGCCCAAGCCTTTCACCCTCACCGCCAGCCAGATCGGCCAAGTGTTCGCGGTCGCATTGGACAATGCGTCGCCGCCGAATATTTACGCCGCCGCGACTTCCTCCTATGGGCTGCCGATCGTCGCGCCGAATCCGAGCGGCGCGGGCGCGCCGGTTCGAGCAAAGCAAGGGGCGCCAAACGCGAGTTTCATGCCGGGCCTATTCGGCCCTACAACGCTTCGCGGCGGCCCCGGCTCGATCTGGCGCATCGATGGCGCCACCGGCGAAACTCGGCTGTTCGCCAATGTGACGCTTGACCAGGCGCCGAATCCTGGCCCCGCGCTCGGCGGGCTCGCTTTTGACGCCGTCTCCAACAATCTGTTTGTGGCCGATCGCGGCACCGGCATGATTCACCGTTTCGACTTGGCCGGCGCGGAACGCAGTCGCTACGACCACGGCGTGCAGGGGCGGCCCGGCGCCGGCCTGCCGGCGGCGCCGTTCAATCCGTCCGCTCGTCTCGATATCGCCAGCGCGCAGTTCAAAACCAGCGACCCGGCGACATGGGGCTACGCGCCCCCCGAACGCCGGATATTCGGCCTCGCGATTCACGCCGGCCGACTCTTTTACGCGGTCGCGGAGCGCCTGCAGATCTGGTCGGTGGGCGTTATGCCGGACGGATCATTCGCGCCGGACGCGCGGATCGAAGTCACCGTTCCGCCCGGCGCGGGCGCGACGGAAATCTCCAAGATCGCCTTCGACGAGCAGGGGCGGATGCTGCTTGCCGAGCGCGCCGCCCCAACCGGCGCATACGACTTCGGCGCATTGGCGCAACCCGGAGTCGGGCGCGTCCTGCGTTACGCGCCGGCGGCCGGAAGCGTAGGCGGCGCCTGGCAGGCGGCTCCTGACGAATATGCGATCGGTTTTTTCGGCGAGATGAGAAACGGCAATGGCGGCGTCGCGCTCGGCTATGGCTATGATCCGGCCGGTAAGCTCAATCGCGGGTCCTGCGGCGGTTTCGTTTGGTCGACGGGAGAACAGCTGCGTGTGTCCGCCAACGCTGGTCTCGTCGCCGATCTCGCCAAGGGCGGGCCTGCGAATGTCAATGGCGTGCAGGGCAATGGCGCCGATCTCGTTCGGCCGGCCAATGCGCCGCCGGCAGCGAGTTATTTCGTCGATTATGACGATCGCTTCGACGATCCGAACGCCCGCGGCGTTCTTGGCGACGTCGCAATCCGTCGCAATTGCGCGGCCGCGCCGGGAGCGCCTGCGGCCCCCCAACCGGCGCCCGCCGCGCCGATGGGTCCTGCGCCGATGGGTCCTAGGCCGGGGCCGACGCCGGGATCGGGTCCCGGGCCTGCGCCGGGTCCCGGACCGGGGTTTGGACCGGCGGAAGGCGGCTTACTTCCGTGGATAGATGAAGACGGCCCAGGCCCGTGGTGGGACGATGGTCCGCCGCCGCCGCCGCCGATTTGCCCCCCGGGCTCGCATCTCGCGACAAATGGCTTGCAGTGCTGCCCTCTAGGCCAGATTCCGGGCTTTGGCGGCGTGTGTCAGCCGATATGCCCCAATGGCGCCGCCGGACTCGAATGCTGGCACGGATTCCAGCCGGGCCAGGGTCCCGGTCCTGGAGGGCCGGGCATTTGCTGGAACGGCGCGGCGCCGACGAAAATTCCGGGTTGTGCGCCGAACACGCTCGCCTGCAACAAATGCCCGAAATCGCCTCTGAAGAAGTGCCCCGCGGGTTTCAATCTGGTCGCCGCCCCGCCGGGCGTTCCCGCCGTCTCCTGGATTTGGAGCAATGCGACCTGCGTGGCGAGCCCTGCGCAGGCGGCTTGTTCGCCCGGCACGACAGTTTGCGCGGCGTGGGGGACGTGCGCCGCCGGCGCCCAGGTCGGCCTGGACGGTCTTTGCCACCCGGCCATGTGTCCTGCGGGTCAGACGGCCTTTCGCGTCAACAAATGCTGTTTGAACGGCGCGGCGCCCAATGCGCTTGGGCAATGTCCCGGCATTCCGGCGCCGCCGCTGTGGTTCCTCGACTTTCTCGCAACGGGAAGCGGGCCCTGCATTCCGCCGAACTGCTCCTATTACGAGTTTTCGGTCGTCGGCGGCGAGCGCTTCGGTCGCGGGTCGCTCACCCAGCGGATCACTTTGCCGCCCGGGTCCGACTTTCCCGAGGCGCGCGTCACCCGCGCCCCCAAATATTGCCCGGCTTCGAGGTGGTCATGCTCGAAGGAGGGCGATGTCTTCACCTGCGGCGTCGAAGATTGCGGGCTCGCGGCCGGCGATCAGGTCGTGGTGCGGCTTGAAGGAAAGGTCGCTCCTGACCTGAAGGAGCCGCCGCCGGCGCCCATCGAGAAGACTGCTTGCGGCGTCCTCGAATGGCGCGAGTTGACCGGTCGCAGTCCCGCCGCGCCTGGCGATCGGCAGCGCGGCGAAGGGCGCGAGGCGCGAACGCCGCAACCGCAAGCGCAACAGGAAACGGCGGGCGCCGTCGTCACGCCCAGCAAGAAGGCCTGCTGGACGATTCGCATCGAAGGGAAGACGCCGGCGACGCCCGCCTGTCCGCCCAATTACGCCGCCACCGCGGACGCCCAGTGTTGCCTGAGCGCGCAGATCACCTCGGGCGGCGTTTGCTGTCCCGCCGGCCAGCGACCGGATGCGCAGAAAGCGGCATGCGTCGCCGCCTGTCCCGGCGGCCGCGTTTGGAACGGCGCGGCCTGCGCCTGCCCGCCGGGCGCAACCGAGCGGCGGGGGCGATGCGTCGGCAGGAAAGTCACGCCGTCGCTCCCGGTTCTGCCGCCGCCGGTCATCGAACGCCAACCTTGCCCGCCGGGGACGGTGGGCAGATGGCAGCCGAATTGCCGGCCGATCGTCGTGCGGGAGCCATGCCCGCCGGGGACAGTGGGGAGATGGCAGCCGAACTGCCGGCCGATCGTCGTGCGTCAGCCTTGCCCGCCGGGGATGGTGGGCAGATGGCAGCCGAATTGCCGGCCGATCGTCGTGCGGGAGCCATGCCCGCCGGGGACAGCGGGGAGATGGCAGCCGAACTGCCGGCCGATCGTCGTGCGGCAGCCTTGCCCGCCGGGGACGGTGGGCAGATGGCAGCCGAATTGCCGGCCGATCATCGTGCGGGAGCCATGCCCGCCGGGGACAGCGGGGAGATGGCAGCCGAACTGCCGGCCGATCATCGTGCGGCAACCTTGTCCGCCCGGCACGATCGGCAGATGGCAGCCGAATTGCCGAACGATCGTCGAACCGCGGCATTGTCCTCCAGGCACGGTCGGCGCGCCTCCCTACTGCCGCCCAATTTTCAGGCCCCCGCCAGGAGGGCAAACACGGGAAGAGCCCGGGCAACGAACGCCCTATCCGAGACGCCGGGGCTTTGGCTTCCCGCCGCAATAAAGGTGAGCAAGGCTTGGGGACGGCGAGCCGCATCGCCTCGCCGCGCTACGCTCCTTGCTTGACGCCGCCGCTTCGGGCGCCCTTATGTGCGGCCTGCCGCCCCACGCTGGCGGCCGAGCTCAGGCTTCTCGGGAGAATCTTATGACGTTTGTATTTGCGCGCCGCGCCTTTGCCGTTGCGGCCCTCTCGCTTCTTGCCGCCGGACTGCTCGCTGCGCCGGCTCTGGCGCATGGTCCCTCGCGCCAGAAGGTCGTCGAAAAAATCGAGATCAACGCGCCCGCCGCGAAGGTGTGGGAGATCATCGGCAATTTCCAGGATCTCAGCTGGCATCCCGGCGTCGCCAAGACGGAAGGAACCGGTGGCAATTCCGCCGACGCGAAGCGCAAGCTGACGTTGAAAAACGGCGGCGTCATCGACGAGTCGCTCACCAAATATGACGCCGACGGCAAGTCGATGAGCTACAAGATCGACGCCGTCGATGTGAAAGTGCTGCCGGTCAATAATTATTCGTCGACGATTTCGGTGAAGGACGAAGGCGGCAAGAGCGTCGTCGAATGGAAGGGCGCCTTCTATCGCGGCTTCATGAACAATGATCCGCCGCCGGAGCTTTCCGACGAGGCGGGGGTGAAGGCGGTGACCGATGTTTACAAATCCGGACTCGCCGCGCTGAAGGCCAAGGCGGAGGGCAAGTAAGCGCCGCGCCATGCGCCAAGCGCCTGTCAGTATCGACCTTACGCGCCGACTCTTTCTTGGCGGCGCGGCGGCGCTTGCTTCGCTGCGTCCGGTGGCCGCGCGCGCGGCGCATGGCGCATCGCCGCTCAAGGTGGTCGAGACGGCGATCGTCGACGCGCCGCCCGAAAAAGTCTGGGCGGTGGTCAGCGACTTCGCGAACGCCGACTGGCTGCCGGGCGTCGCTCGCGCCGAAGCGTCGGGCGAAGATGTTCCCGATAAGCTGAGGCGCCGGCTGATCATGGCCGATGGCGGCGTTGTCGATGAGCTTCTGACCAAGCGCGACGCCGAGCGGATGATGCTCGGCCTGCATCGCGAGGGCGACGACGTAAAACGTCTGCCGGCGACGAACTACACAGCGCTGATCACACTGCGGCCAGCGGAGAAGGGCGCGACGCATGTCGAGTGGAAGGCGCGCTTCTATCGCGGCTTTCCCAACAATGATCCGCCGCCCGAACTCAACGACGATGTCGCCATCGCCGCAGTGACGGCGCTGCAGCGCGCCGATCTCGCCGCGTTGAAGGCGAAGGTTGAGGGGAGATGAGGCTGTGGCGCTCGCCTTCTCCCGTTTACGTGAGAAGGTGGCCCGGCGAAGCCGGGTCGGATGAGGGCCCTCACCCGTCACGCGTTCCGCGTGACACCCTCTCCCGCAAGCTTGAGAGGGGAGTCGCGCGCATTTCAATTATCGCCTTTTCTCTGCTTGCCGCGCCCGCGCCCGCATCGGCCGGCGAAGCCTTCGTCACCGCGCAAGGCGCCGATGCGCTGTCGATCGTCGATCTCTCCAAGATGGAGACCGTCGCGACTCTGCCGATCGGCGGCAAGCCGGCGGGAATCGCCGTGTCGCGCGACGGCGCGCGCGCTTTCGTCACCAGTCCCGAAGGCAAGTTTCTCACCGTCGTCGACGCCGCGACGCGCAGGATCGAGAAGCGGATTCCGGTCGACGGCGGGCCGCTTGGCGTCGCGGCAAGTCCGGACGGCAGGCGCGTCTATGTCGCCGATCTCTATGGCCGGCGCCTCGTCGAGATCAATCTCGCAAATGGCGCGCAGCGGAGCGTCGGCGTCGGCGCAATGGCGTCTGGCGTCGCCGTCGCGCCGGACGGCAAAACAATCGTGGTCGCCGACCGCGACGACAATGCGCTGTCGCTCATCGACGCGGCGACATTTTCGCGCGTCGCGACCATAGCGGTCGGCAAACATCCGTTCGGCGTGACGATCGACTCTTCCGGCGCGCGCGCCTATTCCGCCAATGTCGAATCGGATGACGTCAGCGTCGTCGATCTTCGCGCTCGCAAAGTGATCGCGACGCTCAAATGCGGCAGCAGGCCCTATACCGTGGCGCTCGCCAAGGGCCGCATCTTCGTCGCCAATCAGCACGGCGACAGCGTCAGCGTCTTCGACGCCGAGACTTTGGCGCCGCTTCAGACTCTGAAGGTCGGCGAATATCCGGAAGGCCTCGCCGCGAGCGCGGACGGCGCCCGCGTCTATGTCGCCAACTGGTTCTCGAACGAACTCTGGGCGCTCGACGCGCGGACGCTCGAAGTCGTCGGCAAGGCGGAAACCGGCGACGGGCCGCGCGCCTTCGGCGCCTTTATTCGCGACGCCGAGTGAGGCCAATCAGGTTTCAATATGCTCGGGCCGCACGCCAAGCCCCATGAACCGCGCCGGCAGGCGGCGCAGCAGCGGCATGGCGTCCAAGAGGCGCAGCACAAGCGGCGCCTCCAGGGGCTTGTCGGCGGCGAGCACGCTGCGCACCACGCGATTTTGGATGAAGAGTTGAATCGCCTGCGTGACGCGAGTCGGAAATTCGCGTCGCCGCTGCACCGCGGCCACATCCGCGTCGTCCAGCGAATTGTCGCGCAGTTTCGCGGAAAGGAGATTGGCGGCGGCGACCGCGTCCTGGATCGCGAGATTCACCCCGACCCCGCCGACCGGCGACATGGCGTGGGCGGCGTCGCCGATGCAGAGCAGTCCGGGCCGGCTCCATATCTTGAGGCGATTGACCTGGACGGTCAGCAGGTTCGCGTCGCGCCAATCTCGTAGCGTATCGACGCGATCGGCGAGGAAGGGCGTCAGCCGCGCGATCGACTGGCGAAAAGCGTCGATGCCCTTCTCGCGCAATTCCTGCGCGCCGCCTTTCGGAATGACGCAGCCGCATTGCCAATAGGCGCCGCGGTCGATCATCGCCAGCATGCGCCCCGGCGCGAGGCGACCGAAGCTTTCGTCCGGGTCGCCGTCCTTGCGCGGCAGCTTGAACCAAAAAACATCCATCGGCGCGCCGAAATCTTCGACGGAAAGCTTGGCGTCGTCGCGCATCAGCGAACCGCGCCCGTCGGCGGCGATGACGAGCCGGGCTTCGATATTCAGCTCTCCGTCCGGCCCGGTCGCCGACACGCCGCAGACGCGGTCGCCGTCGAACAGGAGTTTTTCAGCCGCCGTCTTCATCAGCAGGCGGAAATTGGGCAGGGTCCGCGCCTGTTCGGCGATGAAGTCAAGAAAATCCCATTGCGGCATGAAGGCGATGAAATTGCACCGGCCGGGCAGGCTGGAGAAATCGGCGACCTTGTATTGCCGCTCGCCGATCCAGGCGGAAAGCGCATGGGCCTTGTGGTGCGGCAGGCGCAGGAAGTCGTCGAGCAGCCCGAGCTCCTCCATGATCCGCAGCGTCGAGGGGTGAATCGTGTCGCCGCGAAAATCGCGTAGAAAATCGGCGTGTTTTTCCAGGACGATGACGTCGACGCCGGCGCGGGCGAGGAGAAATCCGGCCATCAGTCCGGCCGGGCCGCCGCCGACGACGCAGCATTGGGCGGAAAGGGTCTCGGGCATGCCGTGCTCCGTTTCTGGTCCCGCAAAGCGCGAGCGCGGGCGATTAACGACTGGGATCATCGCGGCGCCGCAGCAAGGCTGGACATTGACGCCGGCAGACGCAATAAGGGGCCACGAAATTCGGGGACGCCAGCTACATGTCCTACATCATTCGCTTCTTCACCTGGTGGAACCGGGCCACGCTCAGCACCGGCCTGTGGACGCTGCTCTATGGCGAGCGCGTCGGCGAAGACGAATTCGGCAATGTCTATTACCGTCGGCGCGGCGGCAAGATCGATCCGGCGCTCGGCTTCGAGCGGCGCTGGGTGATCTACAAGGGCTATTGCGAAGGTTCGGCGACGCCGCCCGGCTGGTACGGCTGGCTGCATCATACGGTGGATGTCCCGCCGACCGAAGAGACCTACCGGGCGCGCGCCTGGGAGCGGCCCTATCAGCCCAATCTGACCGGAACGCCGCAGGCCTATCGGCCGCCGGGCTCCCAGCTTGCGCTGGGCGAGCGTCCGCCCGCGGGCGGCGATTATTCCGCCTGGCGGCCGGAAGGCTGAGCGGCGGGCGCTCCTTGGAAACGCCTTTGTTGCCTGTTCTGGTCCCCCGCTCGGCGTGCAGCCGGCGGAGAATCTTGCGGTGAACGGATGAAATTGCCCCTGTCCCTGGCGCCAGCGGCCGTTGGCGCGTGGGCGCTTTTCGCGGCCGGCGCCTTGGCCGATCCAATTCGACATCCGACGGCGGTCTTCGCCGGGCTCGACAAGACCACCGGCCGCATCATCAATTTCGACGTCGCCATCGACGAAACCGTGCAGTTCGGCGCGCTTCAGGTGACGGCGAAGGTCTGCAACACAAGGCCGCAGACAGAGACGCCGCAAACCACGAGCTTCGTCGAGGTCGACGAACTCATTCTCAAATCCGAGCGCGGGGCCGATCCGAAGCCGGAAGCGGCCAAGGCCGACGCCAAGCAGGAAGCCAAGCGCATCTTCTCGGGCTGGATGTTCGCTTCGAGTCCCGGCCTGCACGGCGTCGAGCACCCGGTCTATGACGTGTGGCTCGTCGACTGCAAAGGCGGCAAGGAGACCGCCGCGCCGCCACCGGCCGAGGCGACAGCGGCGCCCGCGCCCGCGGCCCCGGCCGCCGAGGCTGAGACGACCGCCGCGCCCGACACCGGCAAGAAGCGCCGCTCGCGTCGGGTCGAGCCCGAGGCGCCGCCGCCGATGGAAAACCAGCCGATCGGCCCCGCCGATCAGGCGGCGCCCGCGCCAATTGATCCCGAGGCCGGCGAGGCGCCGCCCGAGCCGGCGCCGGCCGCGCCGCCCCCGCGAAAACGAAAGCGGCGCGGCGACGAAGCGGCGCCGCCTGTGCCGCCGGCGAATGTGCCGTTTTAATCCGCCAACGCCGCCAGCGCCTGCGCCCCCGTCACGCGCGCGGTCTTGGGCCAGACATAGAAGTCGGCTTTCGCCGTCAGCGCCCGTTCGAGGGCGCAATGATAGTCGTCCCGCGAAATCTCGATCGCGCCGAGCGCGGCGAGATGCGGCGTGATGAACTGCGTGTCGAGCAATTCGAAGCCGCCCACGCGCAGCCGCGCGACAAGATGGACGAGGGCGACCTTCGAGGCGTCGCGTTCGAGATGAAACATGCTCTCGCCGAAGAAGGCGCTTCCCAAAGCGACGCCGTATAATCCCCCGACAAGCCGTCCCTCGCGGCGGCACTCCACCGTATGGGCGAAGCCGAGATCGAACAGCTCGCGATAAAGCCGGCGGATTTCGGCGTTGATCCAGGTGCGCTCGCGGCGCAAGGCCGGCGCGGCGCAGGCGTCGATCGCCGCGTCGAAGTCGCGATCGACGACAACCTCGAAACGATCCGACCTCACGGTCTTGGCCAGGGAGCGCGACACGGCCAAGCCGTCGAGCGGGAAAATCGCGCGCCGCTCAGGATCGACCCAGTAAAGCTGATCTTCCTCGGCGCTTTCGGCCATCGGAAAAAGTCCGATGGAATAGGCGCGAAGCAGAAGATGTGGGGTGATCGCGTAAGGGGCGTTGAGGCGCGACATCCCTTCAAGGATAGCGGCGCGAGAGGACCGCGCCACCCTGGCGCCCGGATTTTCTTTCGAAAAGTCCGATTAATTTTTGGTCGTGCAGTTGAGCTTCTCGCCGCCTTCGTCGCCGTTATGTTTCAGAAGCCGGGCTCGATGCCGCCCGTCGCCAAAAAATGCTCCAGCCAGTGAATGTCGTAAATTCCGTTCTGAACGTCGGCGTTGCGCACCAGCGTTCGAAACAGCGGCAGCGTCGTGTCGATGCCGTCGACGATGAATTCGTCGAGCGCGCGACGCAGACGCATCAGCGCCTCGGTTCGGTTGCGACCGTGAACGATCAGCTTGCCGATCAGCGAATCATAGTTCGGCGGGATGACATAGCCCTGATAGACCGCCGAATCGACGCGCACCCCGACGCCGCCCGGCGGATGATAATAGGCGATGCGCCCCGGCGACGGCCGGAAGCTGACCGGGTGTTCGGCGTTCACCCGGCACTCGATGGCGTGGCCGTAGAACCAGATGTCTTCCTGGCGCATTGACAGCGGCGAACCGGCCGCCACCCTGATCTGTTCGCAGACGAGATCGACGCCGGTGATCGACTCGGTCACCGGATGCTCGACCTGGATGCGGGTATTCATTTCGATGAAATAGAATTCGCCGTTCTCGTAGAGAAACTCGATCGTGCCGGCGCCGGCGTATTGCATGTCGCGCATGGCGCGCGCGCAGATTTCGCCGATCTCCATGCGCTGCGCGTCGTTGAGGGCCGGCGACGGGCTTTCTTCCCAGACCTTCTGGTGACGGCGCTGCAGCGAGCAGTCGCGTTCGCCAAGATGCACGGCCTGGCCCTTGCCGTCGCCGAAGATTTGAATCTCGATATGGCGGGGCTTGTCGAGAAATTTCTCGATGTAAACCGTGTCGTCGCCAAAGGCGGCCTTGGCCTCGGTGCGCGCGGTGGCGACGGCGATCGCAAGATCATGGGCGCTGTGCGCGACCTTCATGCCGCGGCCGCCGCCGCCGGAGGCCGCCTTCACCAGCACCGGGAAGCCGATCTTTTCGGCGACCCGCATCGCTTCCTTCTCGCTGAGGATCGGCCCGTCCGACCCCGGCACGCAGGGGATGCCCAGCTTCTTGGCCGTCGACTTGGCCTCGATTTTGTCGCCCATCAGGCGGATGTGCTCGGACTTCGGACCGATGAAAGTGATGTTGTGCTCTTCGAGAATCTCCGCGAAGCGGGCGTTCTCTGAAAGAAAACCATAGCCCGGATGCACGGCGTCGGCGCCGGTGATTTCGCAGGCGGAGAGCAGGGCAGGGATATTGAGATAGGAATCGCGCGCCGGCGCCGGTCCGATGCAAACCGACTCGTCGGCGAGCTTGACATGCATGGCGTCGGCGTCGGCGGTCGAATGCACGGCGACCGTCGCGACCCCCAATTCCTTCGCCGCCCGCAAGATGCGCAGCGCAATTTCGCCGCGGTTGGCGATGAGGATTTTGTCGAACATCCCTCGCCTACTCGATGACCAGAAGAGGTTCGCCATATTCGACGGGCTGGCCGTCCTCGACCAATATCGCGGTCACGACGCCCGACTTCGTCGCGACGATGTCGTTGAACGTCTTCATCGCCTCGATCAGCAGGAGCTTGTCGCCGGCGGAAACGCGCGAGCCGATCTCGACGAAGGGTTTTGCGTCCGGATTCGGCCGAAGATAGGCGGTGCCGACCATGGGCGACTTCACCGCGTCGATGAATTCGGCGGCCGGCGCCGCCGGGGCGGGCGCGGCAGAGATCGCCGGCTTTGGCGTCGGCGCCGCAACCGTAGCCAGGGGGTGGAATGCCGGCGGCGGCGCGGCGACGACGCTCGCGTGGACAGCGGCTGGCGTGCGCGCCGCGCGGATCCGCAGATCGCCTTTTTCCACCTCGAATTCGGTCAGATCGCTGCCTGCGACGAGTTCGGCGATCGTGCGCAGCAAATCCGCGTCGATGGCGGGCGCGCCTTGCGGCGCCGGCCTGCGTGCGGGAGCGGTGCGAGGCGGTCGAGCTTTTCGCGCCATATTTATTTCAGCTCTTTCTCGGTTCGTTTTGAAAGACGGCTTCAAGGGCGAGGATATAAGACAGCGGGCCGAATCCGGCGATCACGCCGCGCGCCGCGGGTGAGATGAAGGAGCGGCGGCGGAAGCTTTCGCGGGCGTGCACATTGGAAAGATGCACTTCGATGACGTGAGCGTCCGCGCCTTTGATCGCGTCATAGAGCGCGATCGAGGTATGCGTCAGCGCGCCGGCGTTCAGGATGACCGGCGCGCCGGCGCCGCCGGCCTCTTGGATCCAGTCGACGAGATCGCCTTCGTGATTGGACTGCCGAAAGACGAGAGAGACGCCGCGCTCGGCGCAACGCTGTTCGAGCGTTGCGCGGATGTCGTCGAGAGTCGCCGTTCCATATATCGCCGGCTCGCGACTGCCGAGAAGATTGAGATTGGGGCCGTTAAGCACATGGACGGCTGACATAGCGCTTCCGAAACGTTCCCGAAAATCTCAAAGGCGGCGGGCCGTCTCTCTTAGCCTTATTGCCGCCGCAAAGGAAGCCCGCCTCCCGGTCAGCACACGGTCTTGCCGCATTTGCGCATGTTGTCGACTTTGGCTTTCAGCTGGGCGTAGGGCAGGCCGCCGATGATCGCCTCCTTGCCGATCACCCAGGCCGGCGTTCCGTCAAACCGCAGCTCATCGGCCAGCGACGCCACTTCCTTCAAAGCGGCCTTCGTTTCCGCGCTCGACATGTCCTTTTCGATGCGCGCCATGTCGGCGCCGACCTCCTTCGCCGCCGCCAGCGCCTGTTGCTTGCCGATATGGCCGCGGGTCGCAAGCAGCTTGCGATGGAAGTCCCAGAATTTCTGGCTGTCGAGCTGCATCCGCGCGGCGGTCGCGACCTGCGCCGCCTCCACCGAGTCCGGCCCAAGGACCGGGAAATCCTTAAGCACCACGCGCAGCTTGGGATCGCCTTCGATCAGCTTGGCGATGGAATTGAGCGACTGTTTGCAGTAGCCGCAATTGTAGTCGAAGAATTCGACCAGCGTTACGTCGCCGCTGGGATTTCCTACGACCGCTTGGTTGGGCGAGTTGACGATTTTGTCGCCATGCTGGCTGACGGCCTTTTCGCGCGTCGCGGCCTCGGCGACTTTTTCGCGCTTTCCAAGCTCGTCGATCGCGTCTTTGATCACCTCCGGATTGGTGATGAGATAGTCGTGCACGACTTTCTCGATCTCGACCTTCTGCTGGCCTGAAAATATTTCCGCGAAAAGCGGCGTAGTCGGCCCGATGGCGAGTAGCGCGCCGGCGGCGAGCGGGATCAAAAACCTCATTCCATTCTCCTTTGCGCGACGGCGCGTCTGTGTCGGGCTAATCCGCGCCTGGCGGCCGGGGCGCGTCCCGTGGGGCGCGCACTGCGGCGCTTTTAGCACGGGGGGCGGCGGGCGTCCTCCCGACGAGGGAAATCCGATATATAACTAGGGCGGCGCGGCGAATTAGAGCCGCTCAGCGCGTCACATTGGAGCGTACGCCGTCATTGACCAGCACTGAACCGACGCCGTAGTTAAACTTCGCTTCGCCCAAGGTGCGCAGCTGGAGCGTCACCATCACCGTCTGGTTGCGGGCGGGCAGTCCCGTATAGGACTGCGGCTGGTAGATTTGCGTATAATTGATCGACAGCGTGGCGCATTCGTCATGGTAGCCGATGCCGGCGCCAAGCGTCGCCACCGAAAACAGCGGCGCCGAGCCGGTGAGATTGATGCCGGTCAATGTCGTCGTGAACGGAACGATCGTCGGATTCGTCAATGAATTATAGAGATAGCGGCTCATGTCGAAGGTGACGGTGCCGGTCATGAAGTAGTTTTTCGTAATATTATATTGCCCGGAAGCCGACAGGCCTTGCCGACGAATGTCGAAGCCGATGGCCGGCTGAGAAGCGTAATTCGCATATTGAAGCTGGAGCGAGATCGGGTCCAGATTTAAGTTTGCGAGTAGGTCCAGACGGCGCGCGCGCAGGCTGCCCTTGTCGAAGCGGCCCTTGGCGACGAAGCTGAGGAGCGAGGAGGGCGCAAAGGCGAACCGCCCGACGATATCCGACGCGCGCGAATTCAGACCGGAATCGAGGCCGACATTGGCCGCGTCAGCTTGCGCATAGGAGTTGGCGCCGGCGATCTGGCGCGATTGGCCGATCATCGTATTGATGAAGCCGCCATTGGGCAGCGACATTGTGGCCTGGCCGCCATAGTTGAGGCGCGTGCCCGTCTCAAACCGATCGTAGCCCGAAAATTTGCTCCATTCGAACAGGGTCGAATCGTCGAAAACGAGGCTTTGCGCGTCGATGTTCACGAGCGACGGGATCGATGTCTGATTGGGCCGCGCGACGACCTGTGCGATCGGCTCGAAAACGATGTCGCCGATAAAGTTTCTGGCGAGGATCGGATAGCGCCATTCCATGCCGATGCCGGGCAGCGCCTGGCCACGGAAGCGATTGTCGGCGCCGTCGAAGAATAGACCTTGCGCGCCATTGGGAATCGGCTGCCCGAATTGATTGTAGATCGGAAACAATCCCTGGCGATCGTAATCGAGATAGCTGCCGACCAGGCGCGTGAAGGCGAAGGGGGTCCAAACGCCGCCGATGGGATCGATGAATTTGCGCTTCCAGGCGCCGCTCAGCGTTGCGTGCTGATAGTCGCCGCCGACCCCGCGCAGCAAGCAGGTGCTGCGCTGAGGCACGACGTCGCGCGCATAGACCGAACAGACATTGTAAAGGCGGTAGATGCTGTCCAGCCTGCGCGGATTGATCGACTCGTAGTTTGCGACATTGGCGGATGTGCTCGTCACATTGCTGTCGACTTCGAGCTGGCCGCCGATACCTGCCGTCGCCGCCGGGTCGATGTCGAACACCCGGTTATAGTCGATGACCGGATGAACGACGGGCTGCTGCGCCTGCACGTCATTGGGCGACAGGACCTGGAAATAATATCCGCGCATGTCGAAATAGCTGCGCGGCCCCTGGCCGGTCAGGAAGATCGTCGACGACGCTTCGCGGAAGAAGTAGTTTTGCAGAAGATTGTTATATTGCTTGTAGTCCTGAAAAAAATAGCGATCCGAGAGCGCCGTGATGTCCCAGCCGGCGCGCCAGCGGTCGTTGAGCCAGAAGTCGCCGAAGGATTGGATGGCGCCGCGCCACTGCTTGTTGCCGGCGCCGAGCGGCGCCGGCGCGAAGGCCCGCGTATCCCCCACATGGGTCCCTTCGGCGCGGATCGAATATGATCCATTGTCAAAACGCTGGCGGAATTCGGCGGTGACGAACGGGCCCTGGCGCGAGAAATAGATCGGCGTGACGGTGAGGTCGTAATCCGGCGCGATCGCCCAGAAGTAGGGCACGCCGACGCCGGCGCCGAGCTGCGAGCGATACACGAATACCGGCGACAGGAAGCCCGATTTGCGCTTGACCGACGGATCCGGCGATGACCAGAACGGCACATAGGCGATCGGCACGCCAAGCAAGTCGAAGGACGCGTCCTCGTAATAGACCATCTTCTCGACATTGTCGTGGATGATCCGCTTGGCGTGGATCTGCCAGGTGCGCGGCTTCGCAGGATCGTCGCGACAGGCCTCGCAGGCGGTGTAGCTGCCCATTTCGAAGGTCGTCGTCTCGCCGGCCCGCTCGGCCCGCGGCGAGGTGAAATGCGTGTTGTTGACCGTGTCGACCTGCAGGCTTTCGATGAATCCGTTCTTGAAGTCGTCGGTGAGGTCGAAACGTTCAGCGCGCGCGATCGAGCCGTCCTTTTCGGTCAGCTTCGCATGGCCTTCGGCGAAAACGCGCGACGTGTTGCGGTCATAGATGACCCGGTCCGCTTCGAGCAGCCGGCCCTTGTAGTAGATCTGGACGTCGCCGCGCGCCGTGACCGTGTTTCTTTTCTCGTCGTAGACAAGCTCCTTGGCCTCGACGACCATGCGCTCGCCGGCCGCTGGCGCGGGTTGCGCCGCCGCGCCGAAAGACGCGAAGGCCGCCTCGACGACAGCGAGCGCAACGATAAGAAGGGGAAGAAGCCGGAAGGGGCCGGCGAGCGCCATCAGCCGTCCTCCGAATACAGCAAGATCACCGTGCCCAACATGCTCCCGACAAGCGCAGGCGACCATGCGGCCACGACAGGGCTGATCATGCCCGCGCCGCCGAGATCCGAGAGGACTTTGGTGACGATATAAAGCACGAAGCCTGCCGCCACGCCACCCGAAAGGGTTTTGGCGACGCCGCCAAATCGAAAGAATCTTAACGAAAAGGAAGCGGCGACGAGAACCATCGCGACGAGCAGCAGCGGCCGCGCGAGGAGCGTCTGGAATTGCAGCCGATAGCCGGTCGCGTCGAGGCCCGCCGAGGCGGTGCGCGCGGTCATTTCCGGCAGCGACCAGAACGGCGTGCCCTGTGGAGGGGTGGTCGCCGCCGCGACCTGCTCCGGCGTCAGATCGGTCGCCAGCATGTAGGATCCGACGCTGCGCGACGCTTCTCCGGGCGCGCTGACTTGGGCGTTTTCCAGCGCCCAGGCGCCTGGCTCGAGTCGCGCGCGTTCGGCTTCGATGCGCTCGAGGAAGCCGCCCTTCGGCGCGTAGATGTTGACGCTGACATTCGCCAGCTCCGTGCCGCCCTTCGCCGAATTCATCGCATGCATGATGGCCAGACCGTCGACGCCGTGTTGGCGCAGCCAGACGCCGTGATCGATGCGCAGACTGCCGGGCATGCCGAACAGATCCCATTCCATCTGTTCGGAGCGCTGCTTCATCGACGCCGAAAGCGGGTTGTAGATCGCGACGGACACGACGCCGATGATCAGCGCGGCGAGCGTCGGCGGCGCGATGAACTGCCAGACGGACATGCCGGCGGCGCGCGCGACGATCAGTTCGAGCTTTCTGGTCAGATCGACGAAGGTCGCCATGGACCCGAAAAGGACGGCGAAGGGCAGGATCATTTCCGCCGCCGCCGGCACCCGCATCGCCGTCATCAAGGCGACGGTCGCGGCCCCGGCCTGGGGATTGTCGCTGGCGCGCCGCAGCATCTCGACGAAGACGACGACGAACATCAGGCAGAATATCGTGAAAAAGATCGCCAGAATCGTACGGGTGAACCGCAGCGCGAAATAGCGCGTGATCGTCGCTCCGATCATGGCTGCGGCTTTCTCCCCTTTTGTTGTGCCGCGCCGCCCCAGCGCGAACAATGAAAGCGTCGTTAACGATCGCTAGACGGCGGCGCCTTCGCGCGCAAGCGCCGCGCGGCGCCGACGAGCCGCGCCAACACATTCAATTCGCGAGCGTTGCTTTTGCGCCACGGCAGGATTCCTGCGGAACGATCACGGCGATTCCACGGCGGGAAACGGGAACCAAAAATGGCTCCAAAGTCGGCTGGCGCGATTGACCCTGATCGCCTGCCGGAAGATAGTGCGCGCCAATCCCGTCAAATTGCGCGCCTGGCGCGCCGCCGGCGCTAACATTCTGAAAAAACCGACGCATTCGCGACGGAATGGCCGCCGCTTCGGTCAAGGAGGCATGAAGCCCTGATGCTCGTCAACGCCAAATATGAAGTCCAGTCATTCGACGCCGCCGAAGCGCTGCTGCGCCATCCGGAAGAGGAGGGGCGACCGCGCACGCTCGTGGCCTTCGTCGGCCGGGATCTCGCCATGGGCGAGCGCGCCGCGAGCGTTCTCAAGGACGCGGCCTCTCATCTTGCGCGCGCCGCGGCGGCGGCGAAGTTCAAGGGTAAATCAGGAACGTCGGTAGAAATTCTCGTCGCCCCCGGCGCGCCGGCGAGCCGGCTCATTCTCATCGGCGTCGGCAAGGCGGACGAGGCCGAGGGCGAGGGGGGCGAAGCCGCTAAGCCCTTTGACGATTTTTTCGCGCTCGGCGGCCAGACGGCCGGGAAAATTGGCCCGGGCGCCCGCGCCGTGGTCCTGTTCGACCTGCCCGAGGGGACGCCATTAACGCATGATTCAGTCGCGCAATTCGCTCTCGGCGGCTGGCTGCGCGCCTATAAGTTCGACCAGTACAAGACCAAGAAAAAGGACGAGGCGGATCGCGAGGGGGCGATGGAGGTCGTCCTCGCCGTGGCCGATCCCGACGGCGCCAGCGGCGCGGTCGCCGAAGCCAGCTATCTGGCGGAAGCCGTCATTCTGGCGCGGACCTTGGTCAATGAGCCGGCGAATGTGCTGACTCCGCAGGAATTCGCCCGCCGCGCGTCTGAGCTGATGAAGCTCGGCGTCGAGGTCGAGGTCCTCGACGAAAAGGCCATGGCCGAGCTCGGGATGCGGGCGCTGCTCGGCGTCGGGCAGGGGTCCGAGGCGGACAGCCGCCTCGTCGTGCTGCGCTGGAGCGGCGGCGCTGAGGGCGCCGCCCCGATCGCCTTCGTCGGCAAGGGCGTCGTGTTCGATTCCGGCGGCATTTCGATCAAGCCCGCCGCCTCGATGGAAGACATGAAAGGCGACATGGCGGGCGCCGCCGCCGTCACCGGCGCGATCTACGCCATCGCCGCGAGGAAGGCGAAGGCCAATGTCGTCGGCGTGCTCGGACTCGTCGAGAACATGCCCGACGGCAAGGCGCAGCGGCCGGGCGACATCGTCAAGTCGATGTCGGGCCAGACGATCGAAATCATCAACACCGACGCCGAAGGGCGGCTCGTCCTCGCCGATGCGCTGACCTACGTCATCGAGAAACATAAGCCGGCGGCGGTCGTCGACCTGGCGACGCTCACCGGCGCCATTCTCGTCGCCCTGGGACAGGAATTTGGCGGGCTGTTTTCGAACAATGACGAACTCGCCGATCGCCTCACCAAAGCCGGAAGCCACATCGGCGAGAAGCTGTGGCGCCTGCCGATGGGCCCCGCCTATGACAAGCTGATCGACTCGAAATTCGCCGATATGAAGAACACCGGCGGGCGCCACGCCGGCTCGATCACCGCCGCGCAATTCCTGCAGCGTTTCGTCGGCAAGACGCCCTGGGCGCATCTCGACATCGCCGGCACCGGCATGGGTTCGCCGACGAGCGACACCAACCAGAGCTGGGGGGCCGGCTGGGGCGTGCGGCTCTTGGACCGGCTGGTCCGCGACTATTACGAATAGCTAAGTATTGGCTTCTATCAATTGGCGGGAGAATGAGCGATGCGTGGCGCTAAAGCTTATTAGCCAAGCATTCAGCAATATCTTTTCCATTTTTTAATTGGAAACGCTTCGGCGCCGCCCGATCTGATGCTCAACGCAGTTCATGCTGGACTGAAAGGAACGCATCATGATCGAATCCCAATGGCGCGCCGACTTTGTGGCGACCATTCTCGGCGTCGTCTTCGTGGCGGTCGGCCTGCTCGGGTTCATTCCCAATCCGCTCGTCTCCGATGTCGGCTATTTCGAAGCGAACGCGGGCCATAATTTCGTGCATCTGATCGCCGGCGCGCTGTTGCTGCTCAGCCCCTATTTCGGCGTGCCGGTCGTTATGATTCGCGCGTTGGCCATCGTTTATGCGGCGGTCGCCATTCTCGGCTTCGTCGCCCCCAAGATCGTCGAGCTTGGCGGGCTGATCGCGATGAACATGGCCGACAATTGGCTCCATGCCGCGATCGCGGTGGTTCTTCTCGCCATCGGCTTCACCAAGCCCATGGAACGCTCGGTGACGACGGCCCATATGTAGGCTGAAAACATGGGCCGCGGCGATCGAGCCGCGGCGCTTCGGATCGAGGTTGCGATGACCGGAGTGGAGAAACTATGGATTCGCGCCGCGGTCCGCGAGGCGCTGGACAAATGCGGCGTGGCGGACCCGAAGGCGATTACGATCGACATTGAGGGCAGCGACGTCGTGCTCAAGGGCTCGGTCGCATCGGCGGGTGAATGGATGGAGGCGGAATATGCCGCGTCCACCGCCTCGTCCTTCATCAAAATCAAAAATGCGCTCGCCATCAGCGTCGTCTGGGAGGCGCCCAAGGACGACGTTTATGAGGCCGGGGTCGAATCCTTCCCCGCCAGCGATCCGCCCGCCTGGACGCCGGGCCAGACTTAAAGCGCGAATTCCGTTTGACTCAGACGTCGCTGATCGCTGGTTGTCGTTCGCGGCCGGCTTCGATGTTCGAGATCGGCCGCAGCACGCGATCGACGTAACGGTTGAGCGCTGCGCGGTCGTCGCCATCGCCTCGCGCGGCAACCACCTGATCCGGACGGATCAGAACCCATCCTGGAGCCCGCTGACGATAACGCCCACGCGCGCGCTCGTTCGGGTCGTTGTCTGGAGTCAGGCGGAGAATAGCCAGTTGCTTGTCGGCGAGATCGGCCAATTCCGGCGTATCAATCGGCGACCCGGCGTCTTCGAACAGGAGCAATGTGTGGCGCGGTTCGCTGAGCAGTGGCCACAGATGCTGGCTCCGATCGCCGCAGGTAAGGCTCGCGTCGCGCGCTCGCGCGCCGACGTCGGTGCGTTGCGGATTGCGCGGAGGATCGCCGAGCGCGATGAGCGGGCCGTCCTTATAGACGATTTCGGTCTCCGACAGTTCGATCTGCAGTCGTTTCTGGACGATGGACAGATTGCCGAAGATCGAGACAGCGATGTCCTTGAGTATACGCGTCGCGGCGCCGGAGCTGAAAGCGAGATGCAGTTTCCGTTCGGCGGCCTTGACCACGTCGCGCGCGATGGCGCGCCGCTCCGGCCCATAGCTGTCGAGCAAGAAATTGGCGTCGCCCACGCCCTGAAGCGCATGCGCGAGTTTCCAGCCGAGATTCACCGCGTCCTGAATTCCGGTATTCATTCCCTGTCCGCCAGCAGGGCTATGCACATGCGCCGCGTCGCCAGCGAGGAAACAGCGACCCACTCGATAGCGCGCGGCGACACGCTCATTGATTTTGAATGCTGATAGCCAGCTTGGATCGCGCAGTCGCATGCCTGGCGGACCATAGCGATCGGCGTGGCCTTGCAGTTCGTCGAGCGTCGGCGGAACGTCCGCGGCACAGCCGTTCTCGCGCATCGCGAATATCCGCCAGGTCTCCTCTTCGAAAGGAAAAAGAGCGACGGTTCCACCCCGGCGCCACCAGAGATAAATGTTTTTGTGGTCCAGCCCGCCGCCGTCAATGCGCACGTCGCCAAGCAGGAAGGTCTGAGGTTCGGTTGAGCCTTCGAAAGGAATGTCGAGCGCTCTGCGGACTTCGCTTCGCGCGCCGTCGCAACCAACAAGATAGCGGGCGCGCGCCATTTCGCTTCGCCCGTTGGCATGGCTAAGGGTCGCTGTCACGCCGTCGTCGTCCTGAGAGAGGCCGACAAATTCGACGCCGCGCTGGACCGTAACGCCTAATTCAGAGAGCCGCGCATTCAGCAAACGCTCGGTCTCTGACTGTGGGATGAGCAGCGGGAACGGAAACGGACTATCGATGCCTTCGCCAATTTCCATACGGGCGAGTTGTCGATCGCCGTCGCCGATGCACAGCGCATTAAGCCGTGCGCCATCCCGCAAAAAGTCGTCGATGACGTTCATGCCTTGCATCGCTTCGAGGCTCGCGCTCCATATCGCCAACGCCTTGGAGACTGAGCTCGGCTGCATCGCCCGATCGATGATGCGCACCGGAATCCCGTAGCGACGCAGCGTGATTGCGAGCGAAAGACCGGTTGGGCCGGCGCCGACGATCAGAACATCTTCGATTTTCTCTGCGGACATGACGTCACTCTTTAGCCGGAGATCACAAAGCCGATCGTCTACTTCGTCGCCGCCTCATCACGTTCGCGCATGAGGGCCTCTATTCTGTCGATCTGCATGAAGGAGACGTATTCGTGAGCCAGGTCCGCCGACGCGACTTCGAGCATGACGCGGTTCTCGACCCAGAACTCGAGAAGATGAAAGACCGGCGGCTTTCCGGGCGCGCCTCGGCCGAAGAACTTGGTCCGCCAGCCTTCGCGGGCGCCGATGCGCTCAATCGCGGCGCGGTCGAGCGGCGTTGAAATGAGCGCGTGGAAGGGGAAGTAGCCCGTCGCTGGCGGTCCCGGAGCGAAGGCGACCTGCGCTTCGTCCTCGCCTGGCGCGAGGGTTATCGTCTCCGGATAAACTTCGATCATTGTGCCGAGCGCGTCGCCGCTCATCGCCATATGTGCGCCTGGCAACGGTCCGCTGAAAGGGAAGGCGCGGCCTTTCATGATTTCCGCGAGCACGGCGGCGACATGGACCGGATTGCGGGCGGGAATGGAGATGTGATGGATCATGGCTTCCCCTGATGTGTCACCGACGCCTCAGTTGGCGCGACCGGCAGCCGATCGAGGCCTGAAGGATCCGCTTTCAACGCCTCAATCAGCGCGCGGATGCCCCAAGAGGCGACGCACCGCGCCTCTTCCGGGGTGAAACGGCAGGTATCCATCAGCCAGCGCCAATAGGTCGGGCTCCAGTACGAGGCGATCGCCAGGGCGCCGCGTCGCAGCTGCGCGGGGGTCAGGTCCGGGAAGGCGACACCGATGCCGGCGATCCAGCCGCCGAGGCGATTATCTCGATCGGCATAGCGCCGCCGGTCCCAGGAGGGCTGATTCATCAGGTTTCTGAGCAGCGCGCCGTATTGATCGTACAAGGGGAACAATCGCTGCGGCATGGTGGGGAGTTCGGCGAGCGACGGCAGCGGCTGGTCGAGGCCGAGACGCGGCTTCAACCAGAGGAAGAAAGCGGCGACCAGATCGTCCATGGTCGCGAAATGGGCGTAGACCGTCGGCGGCGAAACTCCAGAAAGCGAAGCGATCTTGCGCAAGCTCAGGCTCTCGATGCTCTCTTTTTCCAGATAGTCCTTGGCGGCCATGAGGATGCGCTCTCGCGTCATGGCCGCTTGCGCCTCGCGCAAAGGACTTTGGTACGAGCGCTCAGCCGCCATGACGTTCAATTAGAATTTCGATTAGCATTTCATATTACAGATGTCAGTCAAAATATCGCTTGTCAAGGAAAAGTTGATTGAGGCGTTGCCTTGTTCTTGGGGTCTGCGAGGATTGGACAGTTTCGAAATAGGACGCGATCGTCGTAAATGACGGCGCAAACCATGCCCGAGATCGCTTTCTACCATCTCACCCGAGCGACGGTTGCGCAGACCCTGCCGACGCTGCTCGAGCGCTCACGCGCGCGCGGCTGGCGCGCGATCGTGCAGGCGGCGAGCGACGCCTTGCTCGCCAGACTCGACGCGGATTTGTGGTCGTACCGTCCGGAGAGCTTCCTTCCGCATGGGACGAAGGCTGACGGCGCGCCTGAGAGCCAGCCGATCTATCTCACCTGCGGCGGCGACAATCCCAATGACGCCGACGTGCGCTTCTTCGTGGAGGGCGCGCATATGGCGCCCACGCTCGCCGGCGCCGGCGCGCCGCGTCAGCGCGCCGCCCTGCTGTTCGACGGGCGCGACGAGGGGGAGCTTGCCGATGCGCGGGCGCAATGGAAAGAACTGCGCGATCTGGGCTATAGCCTCGTCTATCATCAGCAGAGCGAGGGCGGCGGATGGGAAGAGAAGGCGCGCAAACCGAAATCATAGGCGGAGATTTCGCCGAAAGGCGCGCCAAGGCGCGCGAAAGGCTAGACGCCATCGATCCCTATAAGCGCGCCGGGGGATCCGATCCCAAGCGCCAGGAATGGTTCGAGGCGGTCTACAGTCTGGCGGAGGGCGATCCGGCCGGCGTGCCCTGGGCGCATCTCGAGCCGCGTCCGCTTCTCGAAGAATGGCTCGCCGGGCGCCCGATCGCAGGCCTTCGCGCGCTCGAGGTCGGTTGCGGGCTCGGCGACAACGCCGAAGCGTTGGCGCGGGCCGGCGCGCGAGTCGTCGCCTTCGATCTCGTCGAGCGCGCCGTGCAATGGGCGCGGGAGCGTTTCCCAAGAAGCGACGTCGACTATCGCGCAGCCGATCTCTTCCATGCGCCGCAAGAATGGCGCGGCGCCTTCGATTTCGTGCATGAGCTTTATACGCTGCAGGCGCTTCCCGCGACGCTTCTTCCCGACGCCGCCCGCGCGCTCGCGTCTTTTGTCGCGCCGGGCGGAACGCTGCTGATCATCTCTCGCGCGCGCGACGAGGAGGAAGAGCTTGGCGGCCCGCCATGGCCGCTTACGCGAACCGCCGTCGAATCATTCGCCGTCGACGGCCTTCGGCTCGTCGCGCTGGAGGATATTTCGCCAAGCGGAGGGTTGGCGCGGCACTGGCGCGCCGCGTTTCGTCGCGACGAGGCTGGCGCGTGAGCGCGCCGCTGCTGTCGATTAAGAACGTCAGCAAGGCATTCGGCGCAATCGTCGCGCTCGAAAACATATCGCTTCACGTCGGCGCCGGCGAATTCTTTGCATTGCTCGGGCCGTCGGGCTGCGGCAAGACCACGCTGATGCGTTGCATCGCCGGGTTCGAGACGCCCGACGCCGGGGCGATCACGCTAAACGGCGCCGATCTTTCCGGCGTGCCGCCGTTTCGGCGGCCGGTGAATATGATGTTTCAATCCTATGCGCTTTTTCCCCATCTCAATGTTTTCGAGAATATCGCCTTCGGTCTACGCCGGCAGGGCGAAACAAGAGACGCGATCGCCGCGCGCGTGGACGAACTGCTCGCGATGACTCAACTTTCGAATTTTGGCCGCAGAAGAATCGACGAATTGTCGGGCGGACAGAGGCAGCGCGTCGCGCTGGCGCGGTCGCTAGCGCCGCGTCCGAAAATGCTGTTGCTCGACGAGCCGCTCGGCGCGCTCGACCGCAAACTGCGCGAGGAGACTCAGTTTCAGCTCAAGGAAATCCAGAGACTGACGCAAACCAGCTTCGTCATCGTCACCCATGATCAGGACGAGGCGCTGGCGCTCGCGGACCGCATCGCGGTGATGCAGGCGGGCAGGGTGGAGCAGGTCGCGGGGCCGATGGAGATTTACGATCGGCCGGCGACGCGTTTCGTCGCGGGTTTCGTCGGCGAAACCAATTTTATCGAGGGGCGCATTGAACGCAATATGGCGCGCAACCCCGGCGCCGCGCTGATCGCCGCGTTTGGACGTATCCCCTGCGAACCCGGCGACCTTCCCGACGGCGCGCAAGCGACGCTCAGCGTGCGTCCGGAGCGCATCGGCGTCGCGCGCGAAGGCGAAGGAATCGCCGGCGTCGTCGAGAATTTCGTGTTTCGCGGCGAAACCACGCTGCTGCGCGTGCGCGTCGCCGAGAATGTCGTGCTGCGCGCGGCGGCCGACCATGGCGAGCGCTATGCGATCGGCGATGCGGTGAAGCTGAGCTTCCCGTTCGACGCCGGCGCGCTTCTCGCGGGGGAGAGATAGGGTGAGGGTGACAACGAAGGCGCGGCGCGACACGGATTTCCTCATCCTGAGGAGGCCTCGAAGAGGCCGTCTCGAAGGACGAGGAAATCCGATCGCGGAAGCCGCGCCCTCGTCCTTCGAGACGCCTGCTGCGCAGGCTCCTCAGGATGAAGGCGCTTACGGCGGCGCTGCGGAATGAGCGGGCGCCGGCGCAGACTCTCGTTGGGCGAAAAGCTCGTGATCGCCGGTCCCTATCTCTGGATCAGCGCTTTTTTTCTCGCGCCGATGCTGCTCGTCGCCAAGATTTCGGTCTCGCAATCGGTGCTGGCGCGTCCGCCCTATCGCCCGATATTTCAGCCTTCCGACAGTCTCGCCGACATCTGGGCCAAGGCGCAGGGTTTTACGCTCGACTCCTATCGCGCGCTCATCGGCGACACGCTTTATGTCGAATCCTATGTCTCTTCGCTGACCATCGCCGCGATTGCGACGCTGATCACGGTGATCGTCGCCTATCCATTCGCGCTCGCCATGGCGCGTGCGCCCGAGCGCCTGCGTCCGATTCTCATCGGACTCGCGGCCGCGCCGTTCTGGACGAGCTTTCTCATCCGCGTCTACGCCTGGATCGCGCTATTGAAGGATGAGGGGCTGATCAACAATGCGCTGATGGCGCTTGGCGTCATCTCAGCGCCGTTGCGGATCTATGCGACGCCGGTCGCCGTCATCGTCGGCATCGTCTATTCCTATCTCCCCTTCATGCTGTTGCCGCTCTACGCGGCGCTGGAGCGTCAGGACAAGAGCCTGCGCGAGGCGGCGGCCGACCTCGGCGCGTCGCCCGCGCAAGTGTTCCTACGCGTGACATGGCCGCTGTCGCGCGAAGGGGTCATCGCGGGGTCGCTGCTCGTCTTCATTCCGGCGGTCGGCGAATTCGTCATTCCCGATCTTCTCGGCGGCTCCGAGACTTTGATGATCGGGCGGACCTTATGGAATGATTTCTTCTCCAATCACGACTGGCCGGCGGCCTCGGCCGCGGCGATCGCGCTCGTCGCTCTCCTGATGGTCCCGCTGCTGCTGTGGGAGCGCGCGCGGCTGAAGGAAGAGCGCGTGCGATGAGCGTCGCCGTCTCATTCGCGCGTCGCGCGACGCTTCTTGTCGGGCTCGTATTTCTTTACGCGCCGATCGTCATTCTCGCCGTCATGAGTTTCAACGCCTCGCGCCTTGTCTCGGTATGGGGCGGATTTTCAACGAAATGGTACGCGGCGCTGCTTGAGAACGAGCAGCTGCTGCAGTCGGCGAAAATCAGCCTCGCCGCCGCATTGGTCTCCGCGACGATCGCGACTTTGCTGGGCCTTCTCGCGGCGATCGCGCTGGCGCGCTTTGGCGGCTTTCGCACCCGGATGCTGTTTTTCGGCGCGCTGCATGCGCCGCTGGTTTTGCCGGAAGTCGTGCTGGGCCTTGCGCTTCTCACCTGTTTCGTCGCGCTCGGCGTCGGACGGGGCTTCGTGACGCTTATTATCGGCCATGTCACGCTGACGATGTGCTTTACGACGGTGGCGATTCTCGCGGCGCTCCGCGACTGCGATCCGACGCTCGAAGAGGCGGCGATGGATCTCGGCGCGACGCCGCCCGAGGCCTTCGTGCGCGTCGCGCTGCCGCAGATCGCGCCGGCGATAGTCACCGCCTATCTTTTGGCGTTCACCCTCTCTCTCGACGATCTCGTCATCGCCAGTTTCGCAACCGGCCCCGGCGCGACCACGCTGCCGATGCGGATTTATTCACAGGTGCGTTTAGGGGTCTCGCCGCAGATCAATGCGATTTCAACCTTGCTTCTCGCGCTCGTCGCCGTCGCGCTCGGACTCGCCGCCGCCGTGTCCTACTGGCGCGCGCGGCGGAAATGATGGCCGCTGACAGCCGCGGCGGCCGCGCCAGATAAGTCGACATGAACAATAATTGGTTTGCTTCGGTTCCGAACTTTATCACCATCGGCCGTCTGGTTCTGACGCCGGCGGCGATCTCCTTGATCGTCGAGCGTGAATGGAGCGCCGCCTTCGTGCTTTACGCCATCGCCGGCTTATCCGATGCGCTCGATGGCTGGATGGCCCGCACTTACAATCTGCAATCGGAGCTCGGCGCGATTCTCGATCCCATCGCCGACAAGGCGCTGATCGTTTCGATGTATGTCACGCTTGCCATCGTCGACGCCTTGCCGCCCTGGCTCGCCATCATGGTGGTGTTCCGCGATTTCATGATCACCGGCGCGGTGTCGCTCGCCTGGCTGATGGGCCGGCCGATGACGGTGCGTCCACATTTTTCTTCCAAGGCGACCACCGCGGCGCAACTGACGCTGGCGGGCGTCATCCTGGCCGCGCAGGCATATGGCGTTCACATTCCGCTCCTAAGTGTGACGCTGATCGCCCTCGTCGCCGCATTGACCGTCGCTTCCGCCTGCGTCTATCTGTGGCTCTGGGTCCAGCATATGAGGCTGTGACATGTCACAGAGAACACCATTCGGCTCCGATATTGCGAAGTCGGCAGCGCTCCCATCGCAAAATCTCGGCGCGGATGCAGACGCCGAGATGCGGCAGCTGCAATGGGCGGGGCTGAGCCCCGAACGGCAGCTTGTGCTATGGGGCCTGACGCTCCTGGCGCTGGGCCTCGCCCTCTATTTTCTAAGCCCCGTGCTCGCGCCCTTCGTCGCCGGCACCGCGCTTGGCTATCTGCTCGACCCGATCGCCGACCGCCTGCAGCGGCTCGGCCTGTCGCGGTTGGGCGCCGCCGGGCTTCTGCTCGTCGCCTTTCTCTTGGTCGTCGGAACCGTCGTCGTCACTTTGGCGCCGATTCTCTCGCATCAGCTCGCCGGCTTCATCACCTCGCTGCCTGGATATCTGCAGACGCTGCACGGCCTGCTCACGCAATGGAGCGAGCGCTTCACCAGCGATTCGATCAATGGCTGGCTTGGGGAATTTGGCCTCGGCGGCGCCGCCGCCTCTTTCGATGCTCAAAAATACATCAACGATATTACCAGTCAGGCGCCGACATTGCTCGGCGATTTCGTGAAATCGCTGCTGTGGCGCGGCTATGCGCTCATCAACGTGGTCTCTCTCGTTGTCATCACGCCGGTGGTCGCCTTCTATATGCTGCTCGACTGGGATCACATGCTCACGATCATCGACGATCTGATCCCGCCGCGCCATCGCGATGACGTTCGATCGCTTGCGCGCGACATCGACCGGGCGCTGGCGGGCTTCGTTCGGGGGCAGTCGCTCGTCTGCCTGTTTCTTGGCGTCTGGTATGCGGTGGGGCTCTCGGCGATCGGGCTGAACTTCGGTTTCCTCATCGGCGTCAGCGCCGGATTCCTGAGCTTTATTCCCTATGTGGGCTCGATCACCGCCTTTGTGCTGTCGATCATCGTGGCGATCGTTCAGGGCTGGCCGCATGTTAACCTGCCGATCGAGGCGGTGGCGATCGTCACTACTGGGCTGATCATGGACGGCTATGTGCTCTCGCCGCGTCTGGTCGGCGCCTCCGTCGGCCTGCATCCGGTCTGGATCATGTTCGCCTTGCTCGCTTTCGGCGCGCTGTTCGGATTCACCGGCCTCATCGTCGCCGTGCCGGTCGCGGCGGCGCTCGGCGCCTTCATGCGCTTTCTGGCGCGGCGCTACCGGGAGAGCGCGCTCTATCAGCATCCGATTCCGGACCGCCGATGACGAAGGCGCGCGCGCCGGAAGACGGCGGGTCGGCGCGGCAGCTGCCGCTCGATCTGCCGACGACGCCGCGTTTCGGGCGCGAGGAGTTCTTGGCCGCTCCGTCGAATCGCGCGGCGCTCGAGATGATCGAACGCTGGCCGGATTGGCCGGATCGTGCGCTGACCCTGATCGGCCCGAAAGGCGCCGGCAAAAGTCATCTTTGCGCCATTTGGGCGGCGCGCGCCGGCGCCCGCGCCATTGCGCCCGACGCTTTGCCGGCGTTGGATGAACTCGCCGAGGAGACGGCGCGCGCGTTCCTCATCGACGACGTCGATCGGGCGTCGGATGAGACGGCGCTGTTTCATCTCTTGAATTTCGTGAGCGAGAACGGCGCCTTCCTGCTGATGAGCGCGGCCCGCGCGCCTCGGACGGAGAGCGTGCGCCTTCCCGACCTGCTGTCGCGCCTGCGCCGCGCGCCGGCGGTCGAGATCGGCGCGCCGGACGAGGAACTGGTGCGCGCCGTGCTGGTCAAGCTCTTCGCCGACCGCCAACTGATCGTCGAGCCGCCGGCGCTGGCCTTCGCGGCGCTGAGGCTGGAGCGGTCCCTAGATGCGGCGCGCGCCTTCGTCGCCGCGCTCGATCGCGAGGCTCTGGCCCAGGGGCGCCCTGTCACACGGGCGCTGGCGGCCAAGGTTATGGATGAATTCGTCAGGGACTAGCGCCAAGCCTTTCTTCGCGGCGCGAGCCTGTGGCATGATGGCCCGAGCGGAACATGGACATGAAGCCCCATATTCAGGATCAGCTCCCAGCCGAGCGCACCGGCGCCGATATCGTCGTGATGGATCGCGCCGATGAGATTCTCGTTGAGGACCCCGCCAAGCTTGCGGCTTCTCCGCAGCGCTTCATCAATCGGGAATTGTCCTGGCTGGAATTCAATCGCCGCGTGCTGGAAGAGGCTTCCAACCGCAACCATCCGCTACTGGAGCAGCTGCGCTTTCTGTCGATTTCGGCCAATAATCTCGATGAATTCTTCATGGTGCGCGTCGCCGGCCTGCGCGGGCAGGTGCGCTCCGGCGTGACCGCCCGCTCCGAGGATGGCCTCACGCCGGCCGAACAGCTCGCCAAGATCACCGAGCGCGTCACGCTGCTGACGAGCGAGCAGCTGCGGCGCTGGCGCGATCTTCGCGCCGAGATCGAGGGCGTCGGCATCGCCATCGTCGAACCCGCCGACGTCTCCAAGGCAGACCGAGAGTGGCTCGAGGAATATTTCCTCAGCCGCGTCTTTCCGGTGCTGACGCCGCTGGCCGTCGATCCGGCGCATCCGTTCCCCTTCATCCCCAATCTCGGCTTCACCCTGGCGCTCGAACTGGTGCGTCCCGGCGATCGCAAGACGTTGCAGGCGCTTGTCAGGCTGCCGCCGAAGATCGAGCGTTTCGTCCGTCTGCCGGCGACGGGCGGCGGGGGACGCGAGCGCTTCATGCTGCTCGAAACGCTGATCGCGATGAACGCGCAGCGGCTCTTTCCTGGCTATCTGCTGCGGGGTCAGGGGCTGTTCCGGGTGATTCGCGACAGCGATCTCGAAGTCGAGGAAGAAGCCGAAGACCTCGTGCTGCTGTTCGAGACGGCGCTGAAACGGCGCCGGCGCGGTTCGGTGATCCGGCTCGAAGTCGCCGCCGACATGCCGGCGACCTTGCGCGCGCTCGTCGCCGAGGAACTCGACGTGAACGAGCCCGAGACGTTCGAGATCGACGGCATGCTGGCGCTCAACGATCTCTCGGAGCTCGTCGCGCTCGATCGGCCGGACCTCAAATTCAAGCCCTATAATCCGCGCTTCCCGGAGCGGGTGCGCGACAATGGCGGCGACTGCTTCCTGGCGATCAAGCAGAAGGACCTCGCGGTCCATCACCCTTATGAATCCTTTGACGTCGTGGTGCAGTTCCTGCAGCAGGCGGCCCGCGATCCCAATGTCATCGCCATCAAGCAGACGCTCTATCGCACCTCGAACAACAGTCCGATCGTGCGCGCGCTCGTCGAGGCGGCCGAGGCCGGCAAATCCGTCACCGCGCTCGTTGAACTCAAGGCGCGTTTCGACGAGGAGGCGAATATTCGCTGGGCGCGCGACCTCGAACGCGCCGGCGCGCAGGTCGTCTTCGGCTTCATCGAACTCAAGACCCACGCCAAATTGTCGCTCGTCGTGCGCCGCGAAGGCTCGGGTCTCGTCAGCTATTGCCACGTCGGCACCGGCAATTATCACCCGGTGACGGCGCGCATTTATACCGACATTTCGGTGTTTACCGCCGATCCCGCGATCGGCAGGGATATTTCGCGCGTCTTCAATTACATCACCGGCTATGCCGAGCCCGCGGGACTGGAGCGCATGTCGGTCTCGCCGATTTCGCTCAAGAAGAAGCTTCTCGAACATATCGAGCAGGAAATCGCTTTCGTGAAGGCCGGCAAACCGGGCGTCATCTGGGGCAAATGCAACGCCCTGGTCGACCCGGAAATCATCGACGCCCTGTACGCCGCTTCGCAAGCCGGCGTGTCGATCGATCTCATTGTGCGCGGCATCTGCTGTCTGCGGCCGGGCGTTCCCGGACTTTCCGACAATATTCGGGTCAAATCGATTGTCGGGCGATTCCTTGAGCATGCGCGCGTTTACGCCTTCGGCGGCGGCCATGCGCTGCCCAATCCGCGCGCCCATGTGTATATTTCTTCCGCCGACCTGATGCCGCGCAATCTCGACCGAAGGGTCGAGGCGATGATGCCGATCCTCAATCCGACCGTGCATCAGCAGGTGCTCGATCAAATCATGCTCGCCAATCTGATCGACAATGAGCAGAGCTATCGCGTTCTGCCGGACGGCTCGTCGCTGCGCATCGTTCCGCCGGAGGGCGAGGAGCGATTCAACGCGCATAAATATTTCATGACCAACCCGTCGCTTTCGGGTCGCGGCAAGTCGCTCAAGGATTGGCGACCGCGTTCGCTATTGAAGCGCGGACAACATGCTTGAGACGTTGCGGCGTCACCTGACGCAGCGTTCCGCCCCCGCGCCGAAACCCGTCGGCATCGTTGACATCGGCTCGAATTCGGTGCGTCTCGTCGCCTATCAGGCGCTGGCGCGCGCGCTGACGCCGATCTTTAACGAAAAGGCGATGTGCGGCCTCGGCAAGGGCGTCGTCTCGACGGGCCGGCTGGCCGACGACGCCGTCGACAGGGCGCTGAAGGCGCTGCGGCGCTATCGCGCGCTGTGCGAAACGATGGACGTTGGGGACATCGAGGTGATCGCCACCGCCGCGGTGCGCGAAGCCAAGAACGGCACGGCGTTTCTCGAAGCGGCGCGGGACGCCATTCAGCGCGACATTTCTTTGCTGTCCGGACGTCGCGAAGCGGAGCTTTCCGCGCTCGGCGTGGTTTCGGCGATTCACGCGCCGGACGGCGTCGTCGGCGATCTCGGCGGCGGGTCGCTCGAATTGATCGACGTTCATAAGGAGACGCTGGGGAAGGGCGTCACGCTGCCGCTCGGCGGCCTGGCGCTGATGGACGCCGCGCAGCGCTCGATGCGCGAGGCGACGCGCATCGCCCGCAAGTCGATCGGCGACGCCAAGCCTCTCGAACATCTCAAGGGCCGCACGTTTTACGCGGTGGGCGGCACCTGGCGTTCGCTGGCGAAACTCCATATGCGCCAGCGCAACTATCCGCTCGGCGTGATGCATCATTACCGCATCCAGACGAGCGAGGCCGCCGATTTCGCGGAGCTTGTCGAACATATCGACAGCGAAGCGCTGGAGGACATCAGCGTCGTCTCGGCGGCCCGTCGGCCGTTGCTCGCCTATGGCGCGATCGTGCTCGATGAAATCATCCGCCGCGCCAAACCCCGCGAGATCGTCATCTCCGCCGCCGGCGTGCGCGAGGGCATGTTGTATGAGCGGCTGCCGTCGGCCGAGCGCCGCATCGATCCCTTGCTTTCGGCCACTCGCGAATTGGAGGAGACATTCGCGCGCGCCCCGGGCTACGGCGACGATCTCGTCGATTGGACTGAAGCCTTCATGGATAACAGCGGGATCGACGAAACCGAGGAGGAGCGCCGGCTGCGTCACGCCGCCTGTCTGCTCTCCGATATCGCCTGGCGCGCCCATCCCGAATATCGCGCGCAGCGCGCCATGAATATCGTCACCCAGGGACCGTTCGTCGCGATCGATCATCCCGGCCGCGCCTTCCTGTCGCTCGCCATCGTCTTTCGTCACGAAGGGCTCGACGGGGCCGAGGGTCTTTCGGATCTGCGCACTTTGTTGACGACGCGTCTCTTCATGCGGGCGCGCATTCTCGGGGCGCTGATGCGCGTCGCCTATCTGTTGTCGGCGTCGATGCCCGGCGTATTGCCGCGCACCCGTCTGCGGGTCTGCGACCGCGCGGCGACGCTCGCCTTGCCGCAGGCTTTCGCCGATCTGGCGAGCGAGCGCGTGCTCAATCGATTGAAGGGACTTGGCAAGCTGATGGGCGTCGACGCGCGGATCGAAATCGGATCATGAGGGCGTCGGCGGTCATCTCATAAGGAATTTGATTGACAGGAGTCCGGCATGAAAAAGGCGTTTGCGAATTGGCTTCTGGCTGGCGTCGCGCTGGCATGGATGAGCGCCAACGCCGAAGCATGCACGCGCGTGCTCTACGGGACCGCCGATAAGGACTACATGGTCGGTCGGACCATGGATTGGGACGTCGATCCGCGAACTAATCTGTGGTCCTTTCCGCGCGGCATGGCGCGCGACGGCGGCGTCGGGCCGGGCTCGATCAAATGGACGTCGAAATATGGCTCGCTCATCGCCGACTTCTACGATGCCGCGACGGCCGAGGGCGTGAATGAATCGGGCCTCGTCGTTAGCCTTCTCTATCTCGCCGAAGCGGATTACGGAGACCCGAAAGCGTCAAGGAAGCCGCTGCTCTCGGTCGGCGGCTGGGCGCAATATGTTCTCGACAATTATGCGAGCGTCGCCGATGCGGTGAAGGCGTTGCAAAAGGAGCCCTTCGCGATCGTCGCGCCCGATCTGCCCGGCGGCGTGAAGGCGGCGAGCCATATGGCGCTCGCCGACGGCTCGGGCGACAGCGCCATCCTCGAATATCTCGGCGGCAAGCTCGTTATCCATCACAGTCCAAAATACACGGTGATGACCAATTCGCCGCCCTTCGATCAGCAGCTCGCGCTCAACACTTATTGGGTCGAGATCGGTGGGTCGAATTTCCTTCCTGGCACGCATCGGGCGTCGGACCGCTTCGCCCGCGCCAGCTGGAATTTGAACGCGACGCCGAAAGTCGCGGACGAGCGCGTCGCGATCGCCAGCGTCTTTTCGATCATCCGCAACATCTCGGTGCCGCTTGGGATTTCCACGCCGCAGGAGCCCAACATCGCCTCGACGCGATGGCGCTCCGTCACCGACATCAAGGATCGGCTCTATTATTTCGAGCCGACGCTGAATCCGTCGATCTTTTGGGTGGACCTGACGAAGCTGAAACTCGCGCCGGGCGCCAAGCCGGCGAAGCTCGATCTTTCCGGCAGCCCGATTCTTTCCGGCGAAGCGTCGGACAAATTCGTTCCGGCCGAGCCGTTCAAATTCCTGGCGCATTAAGAGCGCCTTCAGCGCGCCGGGCTGAACGCGTCCGATCGGATGTTCTTCAGGCTCGCGCCGCGCATGAACAATTCGCGTTTCAGCCGCTTCACCAGATTCTCGCCGCCGCATAGAAATATCGCGGCGTCGGAGACGCTCTGCTCGGCTTCGAGCGCCGTCGCCGCGACATCGCCGCCATGCGGCGCCGTCGGATCGAAGGCGCAGGGACGATAGGCGAGATTGTCGCGCGAATTTGACAGCGCCTGCAGTTCTTCCGAGAGATAGAGGCCGTTGCCGCTGCGGGCGCCGTGATACAGCCGGATCGGCCCGCGATGACCCTTGGAAAGAGCGTCGCGCAACACGCCATAGAGCGGCGCGAGGCCGGTGCCGGCGCCGATCAGCAGCATCGGCTGATCCTTGGCGACGCCTTCGTAAAAGCAGGAGCCGGAAGGTCCCGCGACGCGCACGCTGTCGCCGGTCTTCAGAATTTCCGCCAGATGGCGGCTCATGCGTCCGTCCTGATGGAGGCGAATATGCATTTCGAGGAGTGAATCTTCCTCTGGATGGCTGGCGAGCGAATAATGGCGCTTGAGGTCTTCGCCGACGCTGAGTTCGACGAACTGTCCAGGCCGATAGGCGAATCCGTCGGCCTCGATGCGCAGCCGGATGATATCCTCGCTTAAGGGATCGATGGCGCGAACGATCGCTTCGAGACTCGCGCCAAGATCGTCGGGCCGCGAAATCGTCAGCGGCGTCGTCGGCCGGCAGATGCAGGGCAGGAAATAGCCCATCGCCTTTTGCGCGTCGGTCAGGCCAGACTGAGACTGAGGCGGCGGCGCGCCGTCGATCGCCCGATGCAGGCAGCTCTGACAATTGCCGGCGCGACACGAATGCGGCGCATTCACGCCGGCGCGCAGCAGCGCTTCAAGAACGGTTTCGCCCGGCGCGACGTCGACCGCGCCGCCCTCGTGCCTGACGAGCGTCACGGAACTAGCGATTGAGCACGTCGTCGCGCACGGAATTGGCGAGAGCGGCGACTTCCTTCACCTCCGTGTCGGGAACGCCAAGATCGCGCAGCGTGTAGTTGAGGTTTTCGATCACCGCATCGACATGCGAATCGTTGAGCCCCTTGTCGACAAGCCGCTTATGCGCGTTGCGCATATCGGCGCCGGTGTAATTGTTGGGTCCGCCGAACGCCATGGTCAGAAAAGCCTTCTGCTTGGCGATCTGGCTCTCCATGTCGACATTGTCGAAGAAATGCGCGATCCGGCCGTCCGCCAGCACTTTACGATAAAAAAGCTCGACGGCCGCGTTGACTGCGCCTTCGCCGCCCAGGCGCTCGTACAGGCTGGACATGTTCCTCTCCCTGGAATTGGTCTTATTCGCAACGATAGTCGCGAGCCGTCATGGCGGACGCAATGTCCAGCAGCCGACGATTCCAGGGATTCTATAGAGCCACGATGCGGCGGCGCAACCAGGCGCCGCCGCTGCAGGGGATGCTATTCGGCGGCGGGATGCGCCGCGATGCGATCGATCTTGTCGACGCGCATGGATTCGGCGCCCTGTGCGCAGCTAAAGCGCAAGGAGCCGCCAGCCGCCGAGTCGAAATGCGCGGCCTTGCCGTCGGCGACAGTGAAGACAAGGCGCGTCGCCTTGGTCTGAGGCGTCGGCTCCTCATCCAGCGCCGCGTCGATCACCATCATTGTCAGACGGCAGCCGTTCTCGCCCGAGGCGAAATAGCTCACGACATGCTTCGATCCGGCGTCAAAACTTGCCGCCATGAGCGGCTTCATCGTCAATGAAGCGTCGGCGGCGGACAGGCCCGAGCTTGCTGCAAGGCACAGCGCTCCACCGAACGCCGCCGCGACAATTCGATTTCCTGCGATCATGTCTTTTCCTTCCATCTTCGGAGCAAGGCTAAGCGGTCGCCGTAGCCGGCCGACGCCTCGCTCGTCCCGAAGGTGGATACCGCACTGCACCACGACAATAGTGCAGCGCAAAAAATCAGGATCAAAACTTCTTAAACTGATGAAATTAAATAAGTTTTTAGTAAGCTAAAATTTTGGTCATCGCAACGTCGGCACGCGCGTGGAAATGACCATTTTTTGCGCTGCAGTACAAAATATCCCCTATTATTCTGCAGTTGCGCGCTCGGCGGCCTCTTGCCAGTCGAAGGTCACGACCCGGCCGTTTTCCACCGCGAGCGCCAGACGGCCGCGTTTCAGCTCCAACGCCTTTTCGCCGAAAATCGCGCGGCGCCAGCCCTTCAGCGCCGGGACGTCGGCGTCGTCGTCATGCGCGACGGCTTCGAGGTCGTCGACGGTGGCGATCATCTTGGCGGCGACGCCGGATTCCTCCGCCACCTGACGCAGCAACACTTTCAACAGCTCGACCGTCGCGCCGTTGGAGTTACGCCGATCGCGCTCGATGCGCGGCACGGTGGCGGGATCGCGGGCGACGCCGCGCTCGACCGCGGCGACGATGTCGGCCCCTGCGCGGGAACGCTCCATTCCCTTCGGAAAGGAGCGCAAATGGCCGAGCGCCTCGATCGAGCGCGGCGCGGCGACCGCGATTTCAATCAGCACGTCGTCCTTCAGCACCCGCGAGCGCGGCACGTCGCGCATCTGCGCCTCGAGTTCGCGCCAAGCGGCGATTTCCATCAGAACCGCGAGGTCGCGCGGCTTGCGCGCCCGGTGGCGCAGGCGCTCCCAGGCGTTTTCCGGATGCTGCTCATAGGTCGCCGGCGAGGTGAGCGTCTCCATTTCGTCATCGAGCCATTCGAGGCGGTTGGAACGTTCAAGCCGCGCCCGCAGGGCCGCGTAAATGTCGCGAAGATGGGTGACGTCGGCGATCGCATAGTCGATCTGCGCCTCCGACAGAGGACGCCGCGACCAGTCGGTGAAACGCGAGGATTTGTCGAGATTGGCGCGCGTGATCGCCTTCACCAGTTCGAGATAGGAGGCTTGCTCGCCGAATCCGCACACCATCGCCGCGACCTGAGTGTCGAACAGCGGCGCCGGGATCAGTCGGGCAAGACGCCAGATGATTTCGAGGTCCTGGCGCGCGGCATGGAAAACCTTGACCACCTCTGGATTCGCCATCAGCTGAAAGAAGGGCGAAAGATCGAGGCCTTCCGCGAGAGCGTCGATCGCCACCGCCTCATGCGGCGACGCGAGCTGGATGACGCAGACCCGCGGCCAAAACGTTGTTTCCCGCAGGAATTCAGTGTCGACGGTGACGAAGGGATGCTGCGCGAAGCGGTCGCAGACCGCAACCAGTTCCGCATTGGTGGCGAGGAGACTCATTTCAGATTTGTTTTAAACGTTTTTCTCCCCGGTCTGAAGTCCTAACGCGTTTTCGCCGCGCTTTGCCAAGCGCGGATCGGTCTGCGGGCTTGCCGATGGCGCGGTTCTCCGCCGCCGAAAGGAGCGGGACCGTCACAAAAATGGATATTTCCGGGTTGCGGGCGGCATTCCTTCGGGTAGCATGGCATCGCCACTCTAATTCGAGGAGCCACGTCCAATCCATGCTTCAGCGATTCGATTCCGCTGCGCGAGCGGCCGCGCGGGCGCGGATTTCAACTGCCGTCGTCCTTTCTTTCGCGATTGCCGGCGCGCCGGCTCTCGCGGCGCATAAGGGCGGGGTCAGCCCCGGCTGGGGAAAATGCCGCGCTCCCGATCCCGACGAACGCATCGCCGGATGCTCGCAGGTCATTGCGGAGATCGCGAAGGAGAACCGGCACAATCAGGCGGCGGCCTATGTCAATCGCGCCGGCGCCTATCAGGCCAAGGGCGATTACGCCCACGCCTTTGAGGATTTCGGCAAGGCGCTGGAAATTGATCCGAAATCGTCGGTGATTTTTGCGGCGCGCGGCGCCGCGCATCACGCCAAGGGCGATCTCGACAGCGCGCTGGCCGACTACGGCCAGGCGATCGCGCTCGACAAGAAGAATGCTGCGGCGCTTCTGGCGCGCGCCCATATCTGGCGTGCGAAGGGCGATGTCGAAAAGGCGCTTGCCGATCTCGAAGAGGCGGCGAAGGCCGACCCGAAATCGACGGCGCCGCTCCTTACTTCCGGCGCGCTGCATCACGCGAAGAGCGACCACGACCGCGCCATCGCCGCCTTCTCCGAGGCGCTCAAGCGCGATTCGAAGCTTGCCGCGGCGCGCAACGGACGAGGCGCCTGCCATTACGCCAAGGGCGAACTCGACAAGGCGATCGCCGATTTCGACGCCGCGCTGAATATCGATGCGGGCTATGTCAGCGCGCTGGTCAATCGCGCCAACGCCTGGCGCGCCAAGAAGGACTTCGTCCGCGCCAAGGCTGATTACGATGCGGCGCTGGCCGCGAAGCCGGATCTTGCCGCGGCGAAGAAGGGGGTCGAGGACATGGCGCGGCTGATCGCCAAACGGGGTTCCGGGACGGCGACGCCGACCGACGCCGCTCCCGCCGCCGAGCACGATCACAATTGAGGCGCTCGGCGGCGAAATAGGCGCGCTACAGCGCCTTGGCGGCCGCCAGCACCTCTTCGGCATGGCCCGGCACTTTCACCTTGCGCCAGATTTTGGCGATGCGCCCGTCGGGGCCGATCAGCACCGTGGCGCGTTCGACTCCCATATATTTGCGGCCATACATGCTTTTCTCGACCCAGACGCCATAGGCGCCGAGCGTTTCTTTTTTCTCATCCGACGCGAGCGGCAGCGACAATTCATACTTCGTGCGAAACTTGTCGTGGCTCTTGACCGGGTCCGGCGACATGCCGACGACGATTGTCTTCGCCTTGGCGAATTTGTCGCGTAACGAATTGAACTCTATAGCTTCCTTGGTGCAGCCCGAGGTGTCGTCCTTAGGATAGAAATAGAGCACGACCTTCTTGCCCTTGAGCGCGGCGAGCGAGAGCTTTTCGCCGCCCGCCCCCGGAAGATCGAATGCGGGCGCCGGGTCGCCTTCTTTCAGAACCTCCTGCTTGGGTTTAGGCTCCGCCTTCCCGACGGTCGTGCTCATGGCGCCTTCCTTTCGTCGCATCCGCAGCTAAAATCAGCCGTTAGAATGCAGACTGCGCGCCAACCGGCAAGACCGGCTTCATTTTCCAGGCCCAGGCCGCCGGGAGCCGAGAGCGAGGCCAATTGACCGACAGGACCGGGCGCAAGCCGAGCGGCGACGCCGTCGTCGACATGGCGCGGCATGCGATGCTGCGGGCCTGTCGTGCGGCGCGGCGGCTGAAATTTTCGGCGCCGCGCTGCGGATTTCCGCGCCTGATCCTGCTGAGCGGGCTTGCCGCGGCTCTGCTTTTCGCGGTGGCGATCGGCGGATTCTTCCTGCTCCTCTCGCAGGGCTCGATCTCCCTCGCCTGGCTCGCCCCGCAAATCGCCAGATCGCTCGATGAGCTTGCAGGCGGACGATATGAATTTTCGCTCGCCACCGCCTCGATCGGCAACGGCGATCACGGTCCGACGCTTTCAGTCGACGATTTCATCGTCAAGAAGGAGGGCCGACCGATATTGGCTGCGCCGCGCGCGGAGCTATCGGTTGATTTTCAATCCTTGTTGATCGGCCGCGTAAAGTTGCGACGGCTGGAGGTTCTCGATCTGGATTTGCGGCTCTCCGTCGATCAGGACGGAGCCGTGGCGATTTCGGCCGGGGCTCATCCTGTCGCGGCGCCTGCGCCAACCATCGCGTCGGTGGAGGCGGGCGCGCGGCGCGCGACCCTGCTGCGCGAAGCGACCGGGGCCTTGCGCGGGCTGATGGACCTCGCTACCAGTCCGAACAGTCCGATCGGCGCGCTCGATCGTCTCGGCGTTGTGCACGGCCGGCTGACCATCGACGATCGCACGATCGATCGCGCCATCCGCTATGACGACGTGACGCTCAGCCTCGACAAGGGCGGCAATGGCATGCGCTTCTCGGCGGCGGCCAACGGTCCCTCCGGACGTTGGACGGCGATCGCCGTCGCCAAGGGCGCCCCGGGCGGGCGGCGTGAGTTCCACGCGCAGTTTCGCGATCTGTCGATCGACGAGATCGCGCTTGCCGGCGGTTTCCGCACCGCCCGCTTCGACACCGACGCGCCGTTCTCGTTCGACTTGCAATTTGCCCTCGGCGCCGGCGACGAGGTTCTCGAAGCGTCGGGCCAGGCGGAGGTGGGCCGAGGCTATTTCCGCTTCGACGAACCTGACCATGAGCCGGTGATGATCGAGAAGGTCGCCGGCGTCGCGACCTGGGACAGGGGCGCGCGGAAAGTGGTGATTGCGCCGCTGGTGTTCAAGGCGGGCGGCTTCGACATGACGGTGGTCGGCGAAGCGCGCCCGCCTGCGGGGGCAAAGAGCATCGCCGACGTGGCGCATCTCGACGGGCCATGGACGCTGGGGCTCCGGCTCAAAGCGCCGACGGTGGTCGCGCCCGAGCGCGCGGGCGAGAAGAACATTCGGATCGACAGCGGATTGTTCAACGCGCGCCTCTTTCGCGACGAACGCCGGATCATATTCGATAAATTCGCCTTCGCCGGCCCGGACACGCACATCGACCTCACCGGCGCGTTCAGTTGGCGTGACGACATGCGCGTCACGCTCAAAATGGGCGTCGAGGAAACGCAGATTCGCGCGCTGTCGCGGCTATGGCCGACCCATGTCGCGCCCTCGGTGCGCACCTGGTTTGTCGACCATGTGCCGGATGGCGTGTTGAAGCGCGGCGATTACGCCGCCGATTTCAACGGCGCGGCGTTGACGGCGATGCGCTACGAACAGGCGCCGCCGGATCAATCGCTGCTCGCCGAGGGCGACATTGTCGACGGCGCGGTCACCGATATTCTGCCGGGCATGGCGCCGCTGAACGGCATCAACGGCCATCTGCGCGTCACCGGCCAGACGGTGTCATTCGCCGCGACGTCGGGCGTCATGGAGACCGGGCATGGGCGGCGTCTCGCGCTCTCATCCGGCCGCTTCACCGTCGCCGACAGCGCGCTCCGCCCGACGCCGGCCATCGTCGAGGTCGATGTCGGCGGCGATGTCGAAGCCGTCGCCGAACTTCTGACCTTGCCAGCGATCGCCGAACATGCGTCGATTCCCGTCGCGCCGGGCGCGCTGAAGGGGGCGCTTGAGGGGCGTCTGCGCGTCGATTTCGAAACCGGCGTCAACGCCCGCGACGAGGCGACGACTTTCGAGATAGATGCGACGACGTCGAATCTCGTCGTCGACAATCTGATCGGCAAGGAGAAGCTCGAAGGCGGCGCGCTGCGCGTCGTCGCCGATCGGAGCGGATTGCGCGTCAGCGGAACCGGCCGTCTCTTCAACGCCCCGGCCACGCTCGAACTGCGCCGCGGCTTTGGCGACAGGGGCGCCGCTCAGGCGCATGTCGCCTTCACCTTTGACGATGCGGCGCGCCAGCGCGCGGGTTACGCCATCGCCGGCGTCAGCGGCCCGATCCTGGCGACAATACGCACGCCGATCCCGGTGGAGAATGTCGACACGCAGATCGAACTCGATCTTTCCCGGACGAATTTCGACAATCCGCTCCCAGGCTTGGTGAAGCCGGCGGGAAAGCCGGCAAGAGCCTCGTTCAATCTGACCCGTCGCGGCGAGGCGATGGCGCTCGAACAATTCCTGTTCGACGCCGGGCCGACGCAGGCGCAGGGCGTCATCGAATTCGCCCGCGACGGCGCCTTCCGCGCCGTTCGTCTCACGCAAGCGCGGCTCTCGCCCGGCGACGACATGCGCATCGAGGCGCAGCGCGGCGGCGAGACCGTGAAAATCGTCGCGCGCGGGACGAATTTCGACGCTCGGCCGATGATGCAAGGATTGTTGCGCGCCGACCGCGGCGGCAAGGGAACGATCGACAATCTCGAACTCGATTTCAAATCGCCGATCGTCACCGGCCATAACAAGCAAATTCTCTCCAATGTGGAGCTGAAAATGGAGCGGCGCGGCGGCAAGCTGCGCGCTCTGGCGCTGACCGGCTTTTTTGGCCGCGAACAGCTCACCCTCGGCACGGATCGCAGCGCCGACGGCGCGTCGCAGATGGAAATTTCAACCAATGACGGCGGCTCGCTCCTCTCCTTCCTCGACATCTATCGAAAGATGGACAGTGGCGCGCTGAGCGCGACCGTGCAGCTCGGCCAGAACCGCGCCGACGGCGCCTTGCGCATCCGCGACTTCTATGTGCGCGGCGAGCCGACGGTGCGCCAGTTGATGGCGCAAAGCGGAACGGCGCGAACCGACGATCGCGGCAATTACCGCTTCGACCCCGATCTCGTCCGCGTTGGCAGATTGGAGAGCGAATTCGGGTGGTCCGGCGGACAGCTCGCGGTGCGCGACGGCGTGTTGTCGGGTCCCGAGATCGGCCTCACCTTCGACGGCTATATCGACTTCCAGCGCGAGAAGCTTGATCTCGTCGGCACCTATGTGCCGGCCTATGCGCTGAACAGCCTGTTGTCGAACATCCCCGTCGTCGGCGTGGTGCTCGCCGGCGGACAGCATGAGGGCGTTTTCGGCCTGAGCTATCGCCTTTACGGCGCGCTGTCGTCGCCGTCGATCAACGTCAATCCGCTGTCGGCGATCGCGCCCGGCCTGATGCGCAAGATCATGGGCGTCATCGACGGCACCGCGCGCATGCCGGAGCAGCGGTAAGGCGCGCGGCGTCAGGCGCGCTCAAGCAGCACGTGCTTCTTCTTGCCGAGCGAGAGTTTGACGACGCCCTCGCATGCAAACTCGACTTCGCCAATCACGCCGCGTTCGTCCGTCACCGGCGCGTCATTGACGCGCAGGCCGCCGGATTTGATCTGGCGTCGCGCTTCTCCGGTCGAGGCGACGAGCCCCGCCTTGACGAAGGCGGTCAGCACGCCGAGGCCCGCTGCCACTTCTTCAGCCGAAACGGCGACTTTCGGGAGCGACAGCGCAAGCGCGCCTTCCTCGAAAGTCGCGCGCGCGGTTTCCGCGGCCGCGTCCGCCGCCGCGCGGCCATGAATGAGCGCCGTCGCTTCGGTCGCGAGCGTCTTCTTCGCCTCGTTGATCTCGGCGCCCTGCAGCGCCGCGAGGCGGGCGATCTCCGCCATCGGCAGGAAGGTGAAGAGTTTTAGAAAGCGCGCAACGTCCGCGTCTTCGGTATTGCGCCAATATTGCCAGTAGTCGTAGGGCGACAGCATGTCGGCGTTGAGCCAGACGGCGCCGGCGGCGGTCTTGCCCATCTTGGCGCCGGACGATGTCGTCAGCAGCGGCGACGTGAGCGCGTAAAGCTGCGGACAGTCCATGCGCCGCCCGAGATCGAGGCCGGTGACGATATTGCCCCATTGGTCGGAGCCGCCCATCTGCAGCAGCGCGCCATGGCGCCTGTTGATCTCGACGAAGTCGTAGGCCTGCAGGCACATATAGTTGAACTCGATGAAGGAGAGTTCATGCTCGCGTTCGAGCCGCAGCTTCACCGAATCCATCGTCAACATGCGGTTGACGGAGAAATGGCGGCCAACGTCGCGCAGGAAATCGATGTAGTTCAGTCCCGCGAGCCAATCGGCGTTGTCGAGCATCAGCGCATCCGTCGCGCCGTCGCCGAAGGTCAGGAAGCGCTCGAAAACGGTCCTGATCGACGCCTTGTTCGCGTCGATCTGTTCGACGCTCAAGAGCCTGCGGCTCTCGTCCTTGCCGGAAGGATCGCCAACCCGCGTCGTGCCGCCGCCCATCAACGGCAGGGGCTTGCCGCCCGTTCGCTGCAGCCAGGCGAGCATCATGATCGGCAGCAGCGACCCGACATGGAGCGAAGGCGCCGTGCAGTCGAAGCCGATATAGGCGGCAAGCGTCCCCGATCGCGCCTTCTCGTCAAGTCCCGCGAAATCGGAGCATTGATGCACGAAGCCGCGTTCCAGCAGGATGCGCAGAAAGTCGGATTTTGGCGTAAAGTCGCTCGGCGAAGTCATGAGGCCGGGTGATAGGCGCTGCCCGCCGCCGGCGCAAGGCGGCGGAGGGGTTGGCGCTACGAAAAAGGTAATTCGTGGGTAATTCGTATAATTCCCGTTCGGACGCGGGCCGGCTACATTTGAGCTAATATTTTGCGTGGATCCTTATCTTCGACCTGCGACTGAAGTCGCTAAAAGAGTAATCCATTTGGTAAGTATTGCCGGGCGCCACGGCGATAGACGCGTCCGCGACCCACACATTGGCGCACCAATGATTTTTTTCAGCCGCTTCTCCCGGCGCGACCGAGAGCCATTCGCCATCGCCCAAATACAGGGAGAAAAACAGGAGGACGCCGTTGAGTTCCCCGTCTCTGTCGGTCGTGAAGGCGCGGGAGGTTTCGACTTTGAGGCTGGTAATGTTCTTCAGATCGATTTCTTCCAGCAGGATCGCCGAGGCAAGTCGCGGCCAGTCCGTCGCCTTCTGCGGCTCGATATTGAACCATTGGTCCGAGGTTTCCACCGAAGCCAGAAGAGGCGACAGATCGACCCCATAGTCCCGTGTCCATCGCGACACCATGGACCCGGTGATGAAGATCGATTCCATGACGTCTTGGGGAATCGTGACAGGAAGCGCATGGAGGCGGATACGGGAGGGGATCAAGCGCGCGTCCGGCTTCAGAAAGCGGGAGACCGCGTCGCGTGTGATGGCCAGAACGCCCTCGCCGAGCGCATGATTGCCAATCACCTCCGCGACGAGAACGTCGGCTTTTTCCGTAATATCGACCTTTGTGGACTCGCCGGGGACGATGTCGACGCGCTCGCCGACGCCATTGGCGTCGAAAACCTTTCTAGCAACATCGGCGATGCGGGTCGGCTCGATGGCGATTACTTTCTTCGCTCCGGCGAGCGCGGCCGTCGCAGAGAGAATGCCGGTCCCCACGCCAATTTCCAGAACGACGTCATCCGAGCGGACGAACTTCCGGATTGCTCTCTGAAAGGCGAGAACCCGCGCATCGTCGTCGAGCATTCGCAGATGAACAGGATAGGAGTCGAAGTGCGAGGGATGGATCCCGAGAGGCTGTTCATCAGCATGAAGCGGAACGATAAAATTATTACGAATGAGTTCCAGGATGTGACTCGAAATTTGAAAGAACTGCTGCGCACCGAATCCGCTCTTCCACACGGCGTCGATAGCCTGCTGGATGGTAGAGTCCTTCGTGAACGCGCTGAGGACATCCAGCGTATGCTTGTTCCCCTTCATGCTGTTTTCGTCATGCGTTATTATTATTTGATTCGGTAATTTAATATTTACGCTTACGCCTGACTTAACCCGGTATAGATTCATAGACTGGATCATTTACTTTCTTCTTTCTGACGAAAGCCGATTCATCGGTTGAATGTAGAGCGTTTCATTCTCTCGTCGGAACAGGCCGAGCCCCCTTTCGGCGCTTCGTGGCGCCTTCCCCCGCTCAAAGCGCGGTAAGGGAGTGCGGCGTCGCCACGCCGTTTTCTTGCCCTATAGCGGGGCTTTTGGTAGAAGCCGCAAGCCTTAGCGCTCGCGCCGGCGCGCCGACGAACGCAGGACAATCATGCTTTTTTACGAGCCGCTGTTCCTGTTCCTGTTCGGCCCGGCGGTTTACCTCATCTACCTGTTTTTCGGAGAAGTCCGCCTTCGCCGGGCGATCATCCTGTTCGCGGCCAGCGTGATCTTTTACGCCTGGAGCGAGCCGGTGTTTATTTGCCTCGTCTTCGCCTCGGTCGCGCTCGACCTTTATGTGGCGCGAAAGATCGCCGCACTGTCACAGCAAAAACCTCGCAAGCTCTGGCTCGCGCTTGGCGTCGTCGCCAATCTCGCGATCCTTGTCTATTACAAATATACGGGCTTTCTCGCGCTCAATCTCGATGCGCTCCTAAAGGCGCTGACGCTGCCCGGGATCAACATTCCCCAGATCGCCCTGCCGATCGGCGTCAGCTTCATCGTCTTCGAAAAAATCACCTATCTCGTCGACGTCTACCGCGGCGTGACGGCCCCGGCGCGCGCGCCGCTGCTCTATGGGCTTTACGTCTTCTTCTTCCCCAAGCTCCTCGCCGGGCCGATCATCAAATATCATGATATCGCGCGTCAGTTCGACGAGATGCCGCACGCCGACATCGATGATTTCGTCATCGGCTTTTCGCGCTTCATGCTCGGCGTCGTGAAGAAACTGCTCTTCGCCGATACGCTGGCGAGCGGCGCCGACCTGATCTTCTCGCGCGATGTCGGTTCTCTCGGCTTCACGCAGGCCTGGGCGGGCGTGCTGTTCTTCACCTTCCAAATCTATTTCGATTTCTCCGGCTATTCCGACATGGCGATCGGGCTGGCGCGCATGTTCGGCTTCCGGCTTCTCGAAAATTTCAACATGCCCTATGTGGCGACGAGCATCACCGATTTCTGGCGGCGCTGGCATATTTCTCTCACCAGCTGGATTCGCGAATATCTGTATTTTCCGCTCGGCGGCAATCGGCGCGGCGAAGCGCGCACCTATCTCAATCTGTGGATCTGCTTCTTCGCCTCGGGACTCTGGCACGGCGCCGCTTGGACCTATATCGCCTGGGGCGCCTATAATGGCGTGTTCCTGGTGCTCGACCGGCTATTTCTATTAAAAAGCCTGCAGCGATTGCCGGAGTGGTGCGCCAATATCGTCACGATGATTGTCGTGATCGTCGGCTGGACCTTCTTTCGCGCAACCTCGCTGTCTCAAGCGGGCGCGCTGCTGGCGTTGATGGCGAACCCTTGGGCGCAATCCAGCGCGGAGATCGCCATCCCCGAAGAATATATCGTCGTGGCGCTGATCGCCGCGGCGATTTGCGTCGCGCAGCGGCTGTCGCTTTATCTCAAGGGCTTCGATTGGGCGAGCGCGGCGCAGCGCTACGCCCTGGCGTCGAATAGCGCGCTGTCGCTGCTCTTCCTCGCGGCGTTGGCGAAGGGATTGGCCGATCCCTTCAAGCCGTTCATCTATTTCCGCTTTTGAAGCGGACGGACGACCGAGCCGACATGGATAAGCGCGTCGAGAAAGATCAAGCTGAATTTGAGGCGCCGGCGTCTGTTTCCGTCGCGCGCGCCTTTTTGAAGTCGCTCACCTTCGCGCGTTTGCCGATCTTCGGCTGCGCGGGCTTCATCGCCTTTCTTTTCCTCGCCAATTTGTGGAATTTCGCCGTCGAACGCGATTGGCCGAAGCTGCGCATCCGCAGCGCCTCGCCGCTCGCCGGCGTCGCGAAGCCAAAGCCCGCGCCCTGGACGCTCGACGCCTTTCTTTCCGGCGAAACGCAAAAGGCGGTGTCGACAAATCTCGGCCGCATGTCGCCGGTTTTTCCGATTTCCGTACGTGCGAAAAATCAGCTCGTCTTTTCGCTGTTTGGCGGCTCGGCCGCGCCCGGAGTCGCGATCGGCCGCAACGGCCAGCTCTATGAGCAGCTCTATATCGATGAATTTTGCGCGCGTGACGGCGGTTCCGATCCTTCGCGCTTAAGCGCATGGTCGTCGACGTTGCGCGATATTCAGGAATTGGCGCAGGCGCATGGGAAGAGCTTCGTCTATTTGATTTCGCCGTCCAAGGCGGCGCGCTACCCGGAAGATCTGCCGACGTCCGCGTCCTGCGCCGCGCGCGCGGAGGCGATGCCGGAAAAGCTTGCGCCCTATCGCGCGGCGCTCGACGGCGCGCATGTGCGCTATGTGGATGGCCCGGCGCTCATTGCGGCGGAAAAGTCCAGACAGCCGATCGCGCTGTTTCCGCGCGGCGGCTCGCATTGGAACAGCGTCGGCGGCGCGCTCGCCATGGGCGACGTCACGCGTGCGTTGCCGGCTTCTCCCGTCGGCCTTCTCGACTTTACGTCGGCGCCGGCGCCGGAAGCGGTCGGCACCGACCGCGACCTCTTGGACCTTTTGAATCTTCTCTGGCCCGACGCGCATTATCCGACGGCGGCGATCGGAAGGGCAGGGGCGACGGGCGATTGCGCGCGGGCCCCGCGGTTGCTCGCGCTCGGCGGAAGCTTTCTGCATCAGGTTCTGGCGGCGGCGACGCTTACGCCCTGTCCGCCGCAAATCGACTATTGGTTCTATATGCGCACCGCGGACAACACTATCGAACTCGGTCACTACCGGCGCGCGCCGGGCGACTCCTCGAACGGCGAACGGCTGAAGGCGACATCGGAAGAACTCGATGAAAACCTCGCCGGCGCCGACATCGTCCTGCTCGAAGAAAATGAAGCCGGAATCGCCACGACGAAGCAGGTTACACATCTCGTCGAGGCGCTGCGCCGTCTGCCATAGCCGGGAGGCAAAAATAAATGCGCCGACTCCGGCCGTTCGCAACCCTGCGAGCCTCCTGGCTCGCTCAGGCGTCGTCATGCGCGCGGCGCGCTGCTCACGCCGCCTGCGACGGATCGCTCCAATAGCCTTCCGAACGGGCGATTTTGGCGTATTCGGCATGGACCACGGCAGGGCCGTAGAATCGCTCGAGTCGGCGGACGATGAAATGGCCGCGCGCGAGACTTTGGAAGTGCTCGGTGAAGGCGACGTTGATCGCCGCGCCGCTGATCGCGCCGATCACGGGGACGGCCTGCGCCGCGGTCTTTTGCGAAACGACCACGCCGAAACGCGCCCCGATCGCGCCGATCAGACGGGCAAGAGCGGGCGCGGCTTCGCTGGAAGCCTGACGAACGGTCAGAAAGCGCGCCGCGTCCGACACTGATTTCGCGAGCACGGCGCGCAGCGCAAGATAGCCGCCCTCCAGGACATTGCCCTCGACGGCATGGCCGCCGAGGGCGAATACCTCCAGGCAGGCGAGGGCCGCGCCCGGATGACGCAGGTCCTCTCCCTCCGCCTGGGCGATTTCCGCGATCGAGCGCAGCATGAGCGTCGTCGACACCGGCAGTTCGATCGGCAGGCTCGCCAGCCCCACGGCGCCGCCGACGCCGCCGGTGAGCGCCGCGAGACGGCGGTGGATCCGCACCGAGTCCTTCCTTGGCTGCGCATCAAGGCTCGCTAAGGCCATCTTCATCGCCGCGGCGAGCGCCTTTTGCGTCGCCGCGGCGGCCGCCGCCTGCAGACGCGGCGGCAAGGTCAAAGAGCCGAAGCTCATCTGGCGGCTCGCCAATCCGGCCAGCCGCGACGCAAAACTCTGTCGTTCCAGCGCCGCGACGGCGGACCGCAGGGCGTCGACATCCGATGGCGACAACCCCGCGTCGACGAGAACGGGAAAGGGATAGGAATTCGACACCGATCGGCCCTGAAACGTTGGACTGCGAATAAAATCGGACTCTTCCGCCGCCTTTGCAAGCGCTGCAAAGGCGTGACCAAAAAAGCGCCGGTCCGCGAGGCGCGTGCGGCCGCGCACGGGATGCTTCCGGCAAATGATGTCTGTTCTGTGTCCGCCTGGAGCGGCGCAGTTGCATTTCGGCCCATGTCCTGTACTGCAGGGCGTGTTACTGCAAAGCGTGCGTTCGCGGCTCCGCTTCAGGCGTGGCTGTCGCAGATCAGGCGCGGCTGTCGCAGATCAGCAAGAGGAGGACTGGATGCTGAAGTTTGGATTGGGTCGCGTCGCGGCCGGCGCCTGCGTGTTGGCGCTGTTGGCGCCGGCGAGCGCATTCGCGGGCGATCGGGTCGGGACCCTGCAATGCCGGCTGATGGGCAATGGCATCAGCGTTTTGGTCGAAAATCAGCAGATGGACTGCATCTATCGCGACGATGCGGAAGGCGCGATTCCCGCTCATTACGTCGGCGTCCTCACCAAGGTCGGCGCAAATGTGACAATCAACGGTCCCGGCGAGCTGGCCTGGGGCGTCGTCGCGGCGACGGATCACATTGGTCCGGGCGCGCTTGCCGGCGCCTATATGGGTCCCGAAGTCTCGGCCAAGATCGGCATCGGCGGCGGGGGCGCGATCCTCGTCGGCGGTTCCGACAACACCTTCTCGCTGCAGCCTTTCCAGGTGGAAGCCGGCTCTGGGGTGGGATGGACCGCTGGCGTCGAGCGCCTGACGCTCGCCTATGTGCCGCCGCCTCCGCCTCCGCCCATGCCGCGTCGTCGACACCACCATCATCATCGCCACGGCCATTGACGGCAGTCGAGCCGACGCCGCAACGCAGGCGTTAACGTTCGATTTTCGCATCAGACCGGCGCGGCGAAACTCAGCAGCGTGTCGGTAGGGAAATCATAAAGCCTCGCGCTCTCGCGCCATTCCGGCGCCAGCAGCGCGAGGCATTTTTTCGCGAATTCCTCGGGCGTCTTCAGGGTCATCGGGTCTTCGCCCGGCATCGCCTGAGCGCGCATCCGCGTGCGTAGCGGACCTGGATTGGCGAGCATCACGGCGACGCCCTCGCCGGCGACTTCGGCCGCGTAAGTGCGGGCCATCGCTTCGAGCGCCGCCTTCGAGATCGCATAAGCGCCCCAGAACGGCTTCATCGTCGCGCGATGCGCCGCGCCCGACGTAATGAAAACGACGCGGCCGGCGCCAGATGCGCGCAGAAGCGGGTCGAGCGAACGGATCAGCCGCCAGTTCGCCGTGACGTTGACCGCCATGACGCGACTCCAATCCTTCGGATCGACATGTGCGAGCGGCGACAGCGGACCAAGCAGACCGGCGTTGCCGACAAGGACGTCGAGCTTGCCCCAGCGTTCGTACAGCGCCGCGCCGAGCCGGTCGAGCGCGTCGAAATCCGAAAGATCGCAAGGAACGAGCGTCGCTTCGCCGCCAAGCGCGCGAATCTCATCGTCGAGTTCTTCGAGCGCGCCCTGGGTGCGCGCGAGGGCGACGACATGCGCGCCGGCGCGGGCGAGTTCAAGCGCGAGGGCGCGCCCGATGCCGCGCGACGCGCCGGTGACAAGAGCGATGCGGGGGGAGTGTGGGGTCATAACCACTTACGAACAACGGGGAGAAAGTGCGCGGTAGGTATGTCCATCGCGTCGTTAGTTGCAAGTGCGAGGAAAGGTGCAATCCGCAGCTTGAGGCCGCGTCTGATATATTGACAAAATGATAAAAGTGATATTTTGATAATTGAACTCTGTGGAGGCATGTAGGATGATGTCGGTCCAAGTTTCTGAAAAGACGTTTGAACGACTGCAACGGATTGCGGTGCCGCTCGTGGATAGCTTCGACACCGTAATAGGTCGTCTGCTAGACGAATACGAAGGCAGCGAACAAGAAAGCTCAGCGGGTGCCGATTTACTTGTTGTGAAGCGCGGATCAGCGACGCAGGCTGAGTTCAGCGCGGACGCACCCCCTAACTTGAAACACTCCAAGCTACTTTCCGCAGAAATAGGCGGTAAAGTCATTGATGAAATGAATTGGAATGGGCTGCTTAGAGCAGCTCTTACGCATGCTCATAAGGCGGCGAAGAGTCGAGAAGAGTTCCGGCGAATGATTGCAGTGAACTTTACATTCGGACGCAAGGAAGACGATGGGTTCAAATTCCTCCCTGCCCTGGGCATTTCAGTTCAAGGACAAGACTCAATTGATGCCTGGAAAGGTGCCTTACACGTTGCGCGGCAATTGCAAGTTTCGCTGACTGTCACGTTTGTCTGGAGAAATAAGGAAGGAGCGTTTCGGCCGGGCGAAACGGGTGAGCTCAAATTTCATCCCTGAGAGAGTAACCGGCGTGCGTCAGCTCAACTCGCTTCCGCCAGCAGCGACAGTTGCGCGCGGTTCTCGCCGACGAGGTCGGTCAGCGAAGTAGGATAGTCGCCGGTGAAGCAATGGTCGGTGAATTGCGGCCGGATAGGATCGCGGCGCTCGTAGCCCATGGCGCGATAGATGCCGTCGACCGACAGGAAGGCCAGCGAGTCGCAGCCGATATAGTCGCGCATCTCCTCGAGCGTATGGGTCGCGGCGAGCAGCTTCTCCTTTTGCGGCGTGTCGATGCCGTAATAATCCGGATTGGTGATCGGCGGCGACGAAATCAGGAAATGCACTTCCGTGGCGCCGGCGTCGCGCATCATCTGCACGATCTTGACCGAGGTCGTGCCGCGCACGATCGAATCGTCGATGAGGATCACGCGTTTGCCGGCGACGACGCAGCGATTGGCGCTGTGCTTCATGCGCACGCCGAAATCGCGTGCGATCTGCGTCGGCTCGATGAAGGTGCGGCCGACATAGTGATTGCGGATGATGCCGAGTTCGAACGGCACGCCCGACTGTTGCGAATAGCCGATCGCCGCCGGCACGCCGGAGTCGGGAACCGGCACGACGACGTCTGCATCAATAAGACGTTCGCGCGCGAGCTCGGCGCCCATCGCTTTGCGCACCTCGTAGACCGGACGGCCATGGACGATGGAATCGGGTCGGGCGAAATAGATATATTCGAAGATGCAGGGGCGCATCGGCTGCGGCGGAAACGGCCGCATGCTTTGGATGCCGTCCTCGGAGATGATGACGATCTCGCCGTTCATCACGTCGCGCACGAAACGCGCGCCGATGATGTCGAGCGCGCAAGTCTCCGAGGCGAGAATATATTTTCCGTTGAATTCGCCGATGACGAGCGGCCGGATGCCGAGCGGATCGCGCGCCCCGATCAGCTTCTTGTTGGTGAGCGCGACGAGCGAATAGGCGCCTTCGATCGAGCGAAGCGCTTCGATGAAACGGTCGATCAGCAGCGGCCTGCGGCTGCGCGCGACGAGATGAAGGATGACTTCCGTGTCCGAGGTCGACTGGAAGATCGCGCCCTCGCGGATCAGTTCGCGCCGCAACGTCTGGGCGTTGGTGAGATTGCCATTGTGGGCGACCGCGAAGCCGCCCGTATTCAGTTCCGCGAACAGCGGCTGCACATTGCGTAGCATGGTCTCGCCAGTGGTGGCGTAACGCACATGGCCGATCGCGGCGGCGCCGGGAAGGCGCTTGATCGTGCCTTCCTGGGAAAAATGGTCGCCGACCAATCCCAGCCGGCGCTCGCCGTGGAAACGGCCGCCGTCGAAAGTGACGATGCCGGCCGCCTCCTGTCCCCGGTGCTGCAACGCATGCAGGCCCAGGGCGGCGATGGCCGCGGCGTCGGGCAGATCGAAGACGCCGAAAACGCCGCAATATTCGCGAAGCCGGTCGCCGTCGAGATCGTCGTTAAGGTCAATCTCGCGGGATGAGGATCGCTGATGATCCTCGGCGGCCTCCGTCATGCTGGGTCCCCCGTGACGCGCCGACGGGCGATCTAGGAGCGCCCAAGCGTCGTATTCCCGTCATATGTGCCAGCGGCGGGGTCCATCCGCAAGACCATCATTCAGGCTTGTCGGCGGACTCTGGCGCCGCGCTGGCGGGCGGCTCGGGGCTTGCGTCGCTGGACGAGGGCTGGACCTTGTCCGGCTCGACGTCGGCCGGCGGCTCCTCATTCGCCGGAGCGCCCTTCTTGGCCTTGATCTTGGCGACGATGCTGTCGATGTCGTCGGGCAGCATTTCCCGCAGTTTTTCTCCTCCGGCGGCCAGGAAAGGCTTCGCGCGGGCGTCCTTGATCCATTGCGGCTGATTGGCTTCAGGCACGAGCCAGCTGTAGAAAACAAAGGCGACGACGGCGATCAGGGCGCCGCGAACCGCCCCGAACACGAAGCCGAGCGTGCGGTCGAGGGCGCCGACCTTCGAATCGAGGATGACATCCGACAGCTTCACCGTCACCAGCGACACGGCGATCAAGGCGACGAGAAACACCGAGGCCGCCGCGGCAAGGAGAGCGAGCTCATCCTTGGCGATGTAGGGTTTGATGTAGGGCAGGGCGAGCGGATAGAAGAAATAGGCCGCCGCCGCCGCCGCGACCCAGGAGAGGATGGCAAGGACTTCGCGGGTGAAGCCGCGCAAGAGCGCGAGCATCCCCGACACCAAAACGACGATGATCACTGCCAAATCAAGATATGACGGCATCGCTGGCCTCTTGCTTGTTCGCCCCGAGCTCTCGACGCTTCTGGCTGGGCTATTGGTCGCCTTCCGGCGACGCTCGCGCGACCCTCTCCGGAACCTGTGTCAACTTTCCGTCGCCCTCGGTCGGGCGCGGCCGTTCCGGCAGGCCTATGGCTACTTTACTGGCAGCCTTCTAACGCATCTTGACGCCGGCCGGAAACATTAAAGCGCGGGACTTTTGCCGCGCGCGACGGTTTTTTCGCGATTCGACATGCGGGCGATGGACGCGACGAGGCCGCTTACATCGGCGCAAGGGCGGATGGTCACGCCGACGCCGCGCGCGTCGCCGGAAATCTGTTGGGACTGCGGGACGACCGCCTGATGGAATCCCAATTTTCCCGCCTCGCTCAGGCGCATGCCGGGATGAATGACCGGCCGCACGGCGCCCGACAGTCCGATTTCGCCAAAAAAGAACATGTCGGGCGGGAGGACCGCGCCGGTGAGCGACGAGACCAGCGCCGCGGCGGCGGCGAGGTCGGCTGCGGGTTCGTCGGCGCGAAAGCCGCCGGCGACGTTGAGGTAGACGTCATGCGTGCCGAGCTTCAGGCCGCCATGCGCCTCGAGCACGGCGAGAATCATCGAGAGCCGGTTCTGCTCGAAGCCGACGACGGCGCGCCGCGGCGTGCCGAGCGAGGTCGGCGCGACGAGCGCCTGAATCTCGATCAGCAGCGGACGTTGTCCCTCCATGCTCGCGACCACCGCCGCGCCGGGCGCGCCGGCGTCCCGGCCGGCGAGGAACAGCGCCGACGGATTCTTGACTTCGGCGAGGCCGAGACCGGTCATCTCGAAGACGCCGATCTCGCCGGTCGCGCCGAATCGGTTCTTCGAGGCGCGCAACATCCGGAAATGATGCGCGCCGTCGCCCTCGAAGGAGAGAACGGCGTCGACCATGTGTTCGACCACCCGTGGCCCCGCGACCTGCCCGTCCTTGGTGACATGGCCGACGAGAACGATCGTCGCGCCCGTCGTCTTGGCGTGGCGCAGGAGCGCCTGGGCGCTGGCGCGCACCTGGGTCACGGTTCCCGGCGCCGACTCGGCCATGCTGGTGTGCATGGTCTGAATCGAATCGATGACGATCAGCGCCGGACGTTTGCCGGTCGCGCAGGTGGCGAGAATGTCTTCGACCTCAGTCGCGGCGGCAAGCTCGACCGGCGCGTCGGCGAGGTTGAGCCGGGCGGCGCGCAATCGCACCTGCGCAATGGCCTCTTCGCCAGAAATATACACGACGCGCGCGCCGCGCCGCGCCAAAGCCGCGCAGGCCTGAATCAGCAGGGTCGATTTGCCGATGCCCGGCTCGCCGCCGAGCAGCAGCACCGAGCCCGGCACGAAACCGCCGCCGGTGACGCGATCGAATTCGTCGAGCCCGGTGGCGATCCGCGGCGCCGGCCGGTCTTGGCCGCCCAGCCCCTCAAGTTCGAAGACGCGGCCGCGGGCGGCGCGGCGGGTGAACTCGGCGACGCCCGCGGGCGATTCTTCGACGAGGCTGTTCCATTCGCCGCAGGAGTCGCAGCGCCCCTGCCACCGCGATGAGGCGGCGCCGCAGTTTTGACAGACATAGACCGCGCGGCTCTTGGCCATGCCTGTTTGGCGCATGGAGCTTGGACGATTGTCAAGCCGGGATTACGCATCCCGCGCCTAAACGTCAGCCCTCGCCGTTAATCCTCGCCCGCAGAATGTTTGAAGGCTTGAACGCCACGACGAGCCGCGCCGAAATCTTGGCGCCGGCGCCCGTCTTCGGATTGCGTCCCAGCCGCTCCTTTTTTTCCCGCACGACAAAGGCGCCGAACGAAGAAAGCTTGACGTCTTCGCGCGAGATGATGCGATCGAAAATCTCTTCGAGCACCATTTCCACGTATTTCGCAGAGTCAACTCGCGGCACGCCGACCCGACGGTGGACCGCGTCCGCCAAGTCCGAACGAGTCACGGCGCCCCTCCGCGCGATGAAACTGTCTTCCGCCTCGCCGTCTAGCTTAGCGATCGCGTCCCCGTTGGCCATCTTTAGCCTTGCCGATCAAAATTGAACGTCATTGGTCGATTCGAAGCGCTTCGGTGGGACGGCCGGGCGCGACGGGAGCGGCGACTCACGCACACAGCGAGATTCTCCACTGTCCATTGGCGGAATTTTTCAGAATTGGATGGGGAAATCAAGCGCCGGCCGCATTCGGCGGCGACGTTTCTTTTCAATATTTTATCGGCTGAAAATTACTATTATGCGACGCGAGCTTACCAGCGGATCAAAGCCGATCCCCAGGTGAAGCCGCCGCCGACCGCTTCGAGCATCACGAGGTCGCCCTGTTTGATCCGTCCGTCCGCGGCGGCGACGGCAAGCGCCAGGGGAACGGAAGCGGCGGAGGTGTTGCCGTGCAAATGCACGGTGGCGATGATTTTTTGTGGCGCAATTCCGAGCTTTTGCGCCGACATGTCGATGATTCGGCGATTTGCCTGATGGGGCACGAACCAGTCGAGTTCTTCAGCGGTCAGGCCGGTCGCGGCGAAGGCGTCCTTGACGACGTCGGTCACCTGGCCCACGGCGAAGCGGAACACTTCCTTGCCCTCCATGCGCAGATGGCCGACCGTCTGCGTGGCGGAAGGGCCGCCGTCGACGTGCAGCTTGGCGCGATGGCGGCCGTCCGAACGCAGATGCGTGGTCAACACGCCGCGTTCGTCGATCCCGCCGTGAGACGGCCGCGCCTCTATGATCATCGCGCCGGCGCCGTCGCCAAAAAGCACGCAGGTCGTGCGGTCGGTCCAATCGATGATGCGGGAGAAGGTTTCCGCGCCGATCACCAGCGCGCGCTGATGCGAGCCTGAGCGCAGGAATTTCTCCGCCGTGGCGAGGGCGAAGACGAAACCGGAGCAGACCGCCTGCAGGTCGAAGGCGACGCCATGTGCAATGCCGAGCGCGGCTTGAATTTGAGTCGCGGTCGACGGGAAGGTCCAGTCCGGCGTCGAGGTTCCGACGACGATCAGGTCGATGTCGTTCGGACTCAGTCCGGCGTCGGCGAGCGCCGCACGCGCCGCCTTTTCTCCCAGCATCGACGTGGTTTCGCCTTCCGCCGCGATATGCCGCTCCTTGATCCCGGTACGCTGTACGATCCATTCGTCGCTGGTGTCGACGAGCTTCGCCAGCTCCTCATTGGTGAGCGTCTTTTCGGGCAGATAGGCGCCGACGCCGAGAACGACGGAGCGCAATTGAGGCGTGCCGATGGTCACTGAGCGGTTTCCCCGGGCGGAGGGGTCTGATCGGCGCGGTCATCTTCCCCGAGCCTGTGCGCCAGCGCGACAGTGTCGCGAATACGATTGAGCAGGTCGCTGCCGGCCACCTCATGGCCGATTTCGATGGCCCGCGCGAAGCCGACAGAATCAGCGCCGCCGTGGCTCTTGATGACGATGCCCTGGAGCCCCAGGAACACGCCGCCATTGGTCGCCCGCGTGTCCATCTTGGCGCGGAGCTGGCGGAAGGCGCCGAGCGCGAGAAGATAACCGAGCTTGGCGAGCCGCGTGCCGCTCATCGCCTCTTTGACATAGGCGGTAATCTGCGCGGCGGTTCCCTCGGCGGTCTTGAGCGCGATATTGCCGGTAAAGCCCTCGGTGACGACGACGTCGACGGCGCCCTGTCCGATCCCGTCGCCTTCCACGAAGCCGCGGTAATCGAAACCGGGCAGGGCGAGGTCGCGCAGCATGGTCGAGGCGGCTTTCACCTCCTCGATGCCCTTGATCTCTTCGGCGCCGACATTGAGCAGGCCGACGGTCGGGCGCTCAACGCCCAACATGACACGCGCCATCGCCGCGCCCATGATCGCGAGGTCGACGAGATGGCTGGCGTTGGCGCCCATCGAGGCGCCGACGTCGAGCACCACCGACTGGCCCCTGAGCGTCGGCCAGAGGCAGGCGAGAGCCGGACGGTCGACGCGCGCCATCGTGTGCAGGCAGATTTTCGCCATGGCCATCAGCGCGCCGGTGTTTCCGGCGGAGACGGCGACGTCGGCGTCGCCCTTTTTGACAGCCTCGATCGCGAGCCACATCGACGAGACCCGGCGGCCATAGCGCAGCGCCTGGCTCGGCTTGTCGTCCATGCGGATCGAGACGGCGGAATGGCGCACCTCGGCGCTGTCCGCGAGGCGCGGATGACGCTCAAGCTCGGCGCGGATCGCCGGCTCGTCGCCGATCAGCAGGAAGCGGCTGTTGGGACGCCGTTCGAGCGCGCTGGCCGCGCCCGCGATGGTCACCTTCGGACCGAAATCGCCGCCCATCGCGTCGAGCGCGATCCGAACAGTTTGCGGCATGTATCCCGTTTCTCCCGACTGCGCGCCTGGATCGGCGGCCTTTTTTTATTGGCCGGCTTTTATGACGCGTCCGAGAAGCGCCTCCGCTCTCCCCGGCCCCGCGGGCGACTTGCCATTTGCCGGCCATGCGCGCAAGTGCCGATATGTCTCGCCTCACGGTTCGCCGGACGGCTTGAGCCGCCCGAGGGCGGCGAAAGGCGAAACGACCTGTGCGCCTTCTCCGGACGGCTCGACGAAATGCGCGCCTGGCTTGCGCGGATAGGGATCGAGCGCAAGCGTCAGGAATTCGGAGACGATCGCGCCGAAATCGACGCCGCCGCCGATGAGCTGATCGGGCGGATCCTCGTCCATGGTGATTTCCGCGGGCTCCTCATGCCGTCGTCGGCTGCTCGGCGCCTCCTCGGGCGGCGGCGCAAAGCGCATGTGGATCGGCTCGACGAGTTCCGAATCGAATTCCTCCAAGGAGGCGACGCAGGCCTGTCGGACGCTCGCGCGCAATTCGCCGTCGATCTCCAGCCCATCGCCGCGCCATCGTTTCGCTCTCAATTGGGCGCGCAGCGCATGCACGGCGGGAATCGCGTTGTGAGACGCCAGAGCGGCGCATTCGGCTGGCGAGGCGCTCACGTCGACGTCGAGACCCTCGGGCGGCACGTCGGCAAGCGCGACCCGGCGCGACAGAGGCGGTGAAGAGTCGGAAATCGCAGTCATGGCGTCGGCCTCCCGGTCACAGGCTCGCCATCAAACCAGATATGTGGGCCGGCGCACAGTCGCCGCCGCCGCCCCTGCGCAGAATGCGCTGTCTTGCTTTCGCTGCGATCGAAGATTACGGATTTGGCGAAAAGCTATAGGCCGGGCGCAGACGCGCCGCGGCGAAGGATCGCGGAGAGACACATGGCGCGGGCTTTGCGCATCGCTTGTCATTTGGCGGCTGCCGTCGCGGCGGCGGTTTCGCTGTCGGGTTGTCTTGGCTATGAGGGCGTCGTCAATCGCGGGGCCGTGCTCGATTCGCGCAGCACCTCGCAAGTCAAGGCAGGGATGACGGCCCAGCAGGTGATGACGACGCTTGGCACGCCCTCGACGACATCGACCGTCGGCGGCGACGCCTGGTATTACGTCAGCCAGCGCATCGAGCGCTCTTTCGCGTTCATGCCCCAAAACATTACCGAACAGCGCGTCTATGCGGTCTATTTCGATAAGTCGAAGAAGGTCCAGCGCGTCGCTGATTACGGCATGGAGGACGGCAAGCCGATCGACTTCATTTCGCGCACGACGCCGACCGCCGGTCCCGAATATCATTTGCTTCAGGGCATGCTGTCCAAAGTGGGCGGTATGTTTTAGAGCCGCCTTCTTCCCGATTCGGGACTCGGCCGGCGCATACGTGGCTGGACTGATGGCGCCAATGTGTCGACGGCGCCGCTTCAGTCAGAGCAACATCCTATAAATATTAGTCTTTCTGGCGATGACGCGATTGTCGTGCAAGCGCAATTGCGGCGCCAGCATGGCTCCGGCCGCCGATCTTTTGCCTCGCCTCGTGGGTAACCTTCTGTTTACGCAAACTTTGCGTAATTGTGGAGAACCCGCGAAGCATGACGGTTACGCTGACGAACGCCCCGCCGCTGTCCAAGGACGAAAAGGTCGCGTCGACCCGCCCCGGGCGACAGTCGAACCGGTCGCCCCGCGCGATGCTGTCGAATTTGCTGCTGGATCGATCCTGTTCTCCGCTGTTGCGCGCGCTCAGCGTCGCGACGCTGCTGTCGGTAGTGGCCGTGTTGGCGATGACTGGGGAGCGCGACGATTCGCGTCGTCCGGAGCGGACCGCGCGCGCCGGGCGCTTCCGCGTCGCCGTTTCTCCGCTGACCACGCTCGCGACGAACGTCGACGACGACGAGGAAACCGCACTCGACTCCGACTTTTCGATCGAGCAGGCGGCGCTCACCTGGTCGCATCGTCTCGAAGACGACAATGTCGCCGAGACGCCTGGCGTGATGCGCTTCGGGTCGGTCAAGGTGCAGCAGTCGATCGTCGAGCGAGTGGTCAAGGCGGCGCAGACGACCGAGATGGACCCGGCGCTGCTCATGGCGATCGCCGACAAGGAATCGAATTTTTCCTCGACGGCGAAGGCGCGCACGTCTTCGGCGAGCGGGCTCTTCCAGTTCGTCGAAAAGACGTGGATAAGGGCGCTGAAGACTTTCGGCTGGCGTCACGGCCATAGCGATACGGCGGCGGCGATCGCGAGCGACGACGCGCCACGCATCAACGGTCAAAAGCGCGCGCAAATCCTCAATCTGCGCAACGATCCTTATCTCTCCGCCGTTCTCGCCGCGGAAATGCTCAAGAAGGACAGCGCCAGGATCGCCGAAAAAATCGGCCGTCCGCTGACCTCCGGCGAGACCTATCTCATCCACTTCCTTGGACCGGACGACGCCGAGCGCTTCATGAGAACCGTGGAAGAGGCGCCGCACACGTCCGCGGCGGCGTTGCTGCCCAAGCCGGCGCGCGCCAATAAGCCGATCTTCTATGAACAGCAGGGCCGCCGGCTGAAAGTCCGCTCGGTGAGAGAGGTGCATGAAGCCTTCGAGACGATGATGGACAAGCGCACCAGCCGCTATGAGGACGTCGCGGCAAAGCTGCCCGGCGGCGCGACGGCTTATGCCGAGTGAGCGGCGAATAGCGAGTAGCGAATAGTGACTGGCAAGTAGCGCGAGCACTACTGACTACTCACCGCTCGCTCACCTGCCCATCATCAGATCGAGATTTTGGCTCGCCGCGCCGGCCGCGCCCTTGCCGAGATTGTCGAGCCGGGCGACGAGCAAGGCATGGCCATGCGCGTCATTGGCGATGGCGAAAACCTCCATGTCGTCGGTTCCATTCAACGCGAGAGCGTCGAGTCTTCCATCCGGCGGCGCCGCGGCGCGCAGGACATGTTTCGCGCCGGCGTAATGGCGCGCATAGGCGTCTTCGAAGTCCCGAGGCTTGGGCTTGCCGGGCAGTGCGTCGAGCACAAGCGGAATCGAGACGAGCATCCCCTGGCGGAAATTGCCGACCGAGGGAACGAACAGCGGCCGCGCCGTGAGTCTCCCATAGGCCATGATTTCCGGGATATGCTTGTGGTCGAACCCGAGCGCGTAAAGCTCGAAGGCCGGCGCCTTGCCGCTGTCATAGGCTTCAATCATCTGCCGCCCGCCGCCCGAATAGCCCGAGACGGCGTTGATCGTCAGCGGCTGGTCCGCGCCGATCAGCCCCGCGTCGACAAGCGGGCGAATCAGCGCGATTGCGCCTGTCGCGTAGCAGCCGACATTGGCGACGCGGCGGCTTGCGGCGATTTTCGCCGCCTGTCCTTCACAGAGTTCGGCGAAACCATAGACCCAGCCTTCCGCGACGCGATGGGCGGTGGAGGCGTCGAGCACTTTCGGGCCGCCGCCGATGGCGTCGCAAAGCGCGACGGTTTCCCTGGCGGCGTCGTCCGGCAGGCAGAGGATTGCGATATCGACGGACGCGAGAATGTCGCGCTTGGCGGCGACATCCTTGCGCCGCTCCTGCGGCAGCGCGAGGAGCGAAATGTCCGAGCGCCCGGCGAGCCGTTCGCGGATTTCGAGCCCGGTGGTGCCGGCGTCGCCGTCGATGAAGATTTTCGTCGTCATGGCCCGAGCATCTAGTCGATTTGGATGAAGAGAAAAAGATTGAAGGCGAAGCTCCGGCATATTTTTGACGCGCGCGGCGCGCCGCTCTATAGCGCGGCGGGCGCCGTCCGCCTTTGACCATTGGGCGGCGCAATGCAGAGCGAGACCATGATCGACAGTCCCTGCGTAAGAATTTGCGAGCTCGATCGGGACGACATGTGCGTCGGTTGCGGCCGGACGCGCGCCGAGATCGCCGGGTGGTTGTCGATGTCGGACGCGCAAAAGGCGATCGTGGTTGAACGCGCGAAACAGCGCCGATCCGAGAAAGATCGTGAGGAACGCGGTCAATACCGGCTCCGACGCGCGACCTGAATATTTGCGTTTAGCGTGGCGCGACATTGCGACGACCGCGCCGATCGGCGAACGCATTGTGAAATCCGCGCATTATTTGAGCTCACGCCGACGCTCCAGCTTGGCCGACGCATTCGGGCAACATCGCGCATTTCCAGTGGTTCAAACGCTTTGCGGCGTGCGCGGTTATCGAATGATTCCCGAAGATAGATTGCACCCCATCCAAAAGCGCCTAGTTTCAACTGCTGAGGGCGAAATCAGTCGCGCCCGCTTCCAAGAGGAGGAGCGGTCATGGCGAAGCAGGTCGAAGAGGGAGATGGCGCGTTGCGCGCCTACGCGCTGCGATTTTTGGAGTCGCTCTATAACGCGTCGGTCTATACGGTGATCGGCTATGGCGCGCTGTTGGTGATGCTCGCGTTCATCGGCCTGGCGATCTTCTTGAAAGTCATTAGCGTGCAAGAATATCATCCCTGGTAGCCGCATTCCTTGCCAAAGCGCCTGCTGATCATCGCGCATGCGCCGTCGCGCAACACCGAGCGGCTGAGGGACGCGGTCGTCGCCGGCGCGCAGGCGCCCGAGATCGAGGGCGTCGAGGTCGAGGCGCTCAGCCCTTTTCTGACGACTCCCGAACAGGTGCTTGCCGCTCAGGCGGTCATTCTCGGAACCACCGAAAATCTCGGCTATATGAGCGGCGCGCTCAAGGATTTCTTCGACCGCTGCTATTATTCGCTGTTGGAGCGAACGCAGGGACTGCCTTACGCGCTTTACATTCGCGCCGGCCATGACGGAACCGGAACGCGGCGCGGCGTCGAGACGATCGTCACCGGCCTGCGTTGGCGGGCGATACAGGAGCCGCTCGTCTGCCGCGGCGAATGGCGCGAGGACTTTGTCGACGACTGCCGTGAATTGGGGATGCTCGTCGCCGCGGGATTGGACGCCGGCGTGTTTTGAGCCGATCGAACCGTGATCTATAGAAGCCACGCGGGCCATGAGCCGGCGGCCACGAAGGTTTGGTTCGAGAGAGCGCATGCAGCGACCCGACGATTTTCTCGGCCATCCGCGCGGGCTCGCCTTTCTCTTTTCTTCCGAAATGTGGGAGCGCTTCTCCTACTATGGCATGCGGGCGCTGCTCGTTCTCTACATGGTCGAATATCTTCTGACGCCGGAGCGGATGGACGACGCGCTGGGCCTCGACGCGCTGAAACGCAGTTTCGAGACGCTCTCGGGTCCGCTCGCCCCTCAGCCTTTCGCCTCGCAAATCTACGGGCTCTATACTGGCCTCGTTTATCTCACGCCGATTCTCGGCGGCTTCGTCGCCGATCGCGCGCTCGGACGCACGCGCATGATCGTCATCGGCGCCGCGCTGATGGCCGTCGGCCATTTCATGATGGCCTTCGATCGGATGTTTCTGATTGCGCTCTTTCTCATCGCGCTCGGCTGCGGCTTCTTCAAGCCGAACATTTCGGTTCAGGTCGGCGAACTTTACGCGCCGACTGACGCGCGTCGTGACCGCGCTTTTTCGATCTTCTATGTCGGAATCAATATCGGCGCCTTCTTCGCGCCGCTCGTCTGCGGAACGGTCGGCGAGACGATCGGCTGGCATTATGGATTCGCTTGCGCCGGCGCCGGCATGGTCGTCGGTCTCGTCACTTACCTGATCGGTCTGCCGAGCCTGCCGCACGAGGCGCCCGCGCACGAAAGGCCTACGCCGACGGCGCGGTCGCGCGCACAGTTTCGCCGATCCTTCGCCGCGCTGATGCTGCTCTTCGCGCCTTCCGCGCTGTTCTGGGCGGCTTTCGAACAGCAGGGCAATACGATCGCGCTGTGGGCGGCGCAATCCGCCGACCGCGGCGTCGATCTCTTCGGCTGGCGCGCCGAAATTCCGGTGACCTGGTTTCAGGCGTTCAATCCGCTGATGATCTTTCTCTTCACGCCGCCGCTCGTCTCGCTATGGGCCTGGCTCGCGCGGTTCGGGCGCGAACCTTCGACGGTCCGCAAAATGACGCTTGGCTGTCTTGGCGTCGCCACGAGTTATGCAATCATGGCGTTCCCGGCCTGGACGAACGATGGCGGCAAAGCGAGTTGGCTCTGGCTCCTCGCCTATTTCGCGGTTATCACCGTCTCGGAATTACACTTCTCCCCGATCGCTTTATCGCTTGTGTCGCATGTCGCGCCTCAAGGCTCGCGTTCGGCGCTGATGGGCGTCTGGTTTACCTCGATGTTTCTCGGCAATATGCTCGCGGGATGGTTCGGCAGCCTGTGGTCGAGCCTATCAACCGCAAATTTCTTCGCGCTGATGGGCGCGCTTGGCGTCATCGGCGCGCTCATCGTCGAAGCGGCGCGGCGACCGCTCGGCGATCTCATGACTTCGGATTAGCCGCATGAACCCTCGCCAAGCGAAAACGCCGGCGGTAAAGCAGATCGCCGCCGCGGTCATCGGCAATGCGCTCGAATGGTATGATTTCGTCGTCTACGGCTTTTTCGCTTCGGTGCTGGCGCAAGCCTTCTTTCCGAGCAGCGATGAGACGGCGGCGCTGCTGCTGGCGCTCGCGAGTTTCGGCGCCGGCTTCTGCACACGGCCGCTCGGCGCGCTCTTCTTTGGATTTTACGCGGATCGCAAGGGCCGCAAGGCGGCGCTGCAACTCGTCATGTTCGCGATGACCGCCGCGGTGGCCGTCATCGCGCTCACGCCGACCTATTCGAAGATCGGCGTATTCGCCCCGCTGCTGATCGTCGCCGGCCGCTTGCTGCAGGGATTTGCGACCGGCGGAGAATACTCCAGCTCGACCTGCTTTCTCATCGAAATGGCGCCCCGCGGCCGGCGTGGCTTCTATGGCTCGCTGCAAGTATTCGGGCAGGCGCTATCGATCCTGCTCGCGACGCTGGCGGGCATTGTCGTGACGAGCGTTTTCTCGGTGGATGCGGTGAATGAGTGGGCGTGGCGGCTGCCGTTTTTCGCGGGCCTGCTGATTGGTCCCGTCGGATTCTATATCCGACATCATCTCGACGAAACGCCGGCTTTCAAGGCGACGGCAAGGACGTGCGGCGCGCGGGAGGCGTTTGTCGATCTGATCCGCCGGCGCGGCGAGAGGCTGCTCGTCTGTTTCGTCGCCACGATCGGCACGACCATCTCATTCTACGTGATCCTCGTCTATATGCCGACCTACGCAAAGACCGAGATGGGATTGACCCTTGAAGAGTCCTTCGTCGCCCAGGCGCCTCCGCTCCTGCTGCTGATGGCGCTGACGCCGTTGATGGGGGTTTTCTCCGACATGGTCGGCCGGCGTCCATTGCTGCTGGCGTCGAACGGTTTGCTTCTGCTGTGCGCTTATCCTCTCTACGTCTGGCTTCAGGCGGAACGGTCGGTCTTGGCGCTGGCGCTGGCGCAAATCGCCTTTTGCGTCATGATGTCGGGCATCTGCGGGGCGTTTTCAACGGCGCTCGCCGAGCAGTTTCCCACGCATATGCGTTCCGCGGGCCTTGCGATCCCCTACAATATCGCCGTGATGATCTTTGGCGGCTTCGCCCCGTTTATCGTCGCGTGGTTGATCGGCTTTTTCGACACGCCCGTCGCGCCCGCCTTCTATCTCATCTTCGGCGCCGGCGCGGGCCTCCTTGGCGTCGCCGGTCTGCACGAACGGCACAGAGAGGCGGGGTTTGAATAGGTTCCGCGCGGGGCTTTTCCTGACTGGAGGATTTGATGAGGAGAATTGCTGCTTTGATCGCTGTGATCGTGGTGGCGCAGCCGATCCTGCTTCTTGACGCAGCCGCAAGACCGGCGAAATGCGTCGTGAACGGCAGCGGCATGACGCCCTATAAAGGAACCTGCAACTTTACGCCTGACAACGGCGGCAGCTTTGCGATCGAGCCGATCGGAAAGTTTGGATTTGACGGCGTGACTCTGATCAGCGTCAGTGTCGTTTCGCCGGGCGTCGCTGAAGTGAGAGGGCTGACCCGCGACGGGATCAACTCCCGCTGGGGAGAGGCGAAACGCTCCAAGACTGACCCCGCCTGCTGGGTCGGCGGCGACTTCAAGATTTGCGTTTATTGAGGCGCGTCAAAATAAAAGCGGCGCCGAAGCGCCGCTTTGAAATTCCGCCTCTCGCTCGAAGCTTAGCGCTTCGAGAACTGGAAGCTGCGGCGGGCTTTGCGCTTGCCGTATTTCTTGCGCTCGACCACGCGCGAGTCGCGGGTGAGAAAACCTTCCTTCTTGAGCGCGGGACGCAGTTCCGGCTCGTAATGGGTCAGCGCCTTGGCGAGGCCGTGACGCACCGCGCCGGCCTGTCCCGACAGTCCGCCGCCGGCGACCGAGACGACGAGGTCATATTGACCGGTGCGCTTGGCGACGACGAGCGGCTGCGCGAGGATCATCCGCAGCACCGGGCGGGCGAAATAGGCTTCGATGTCGCGGCCGTTGACGGTGATCTTGCCGGCGCCGGGCTTCACCCAGACGCGCGCGACGGCGTTCTTGCGCTTGCCGGTGGCGTAGGCGCGGCCCTGCTTGTCGAGCTTCTGGACATAGCGCGGCGCTTCCGGCGCCGGGGCGACGTTCGACTGCAGATCGGAAAGCGAGGAAAGAGTGGTCTCGGCCATGGTCAGGCGCTCCGGCTGTTCTTGGCGTTCAGGGCGGCGACGTCGAGCGTCTGCGGGCTCTGCGCCTCATGCGGATGTTCGGCGCCCTTGTAGACGCGCAGATTGCCGAGCTGCTTGCGGCCCAAGGGACCGCGCGGCAGCATGCGCTCCACCGCTTTCTCAAGGACGCGCTCGGGGAAGCGCCCCTCGAGAAGAAACTTTGCCGAGCGCTCCTTGACGCCGCCGGGGAAGCCGGTGTGGTGATGATAGACCTTCTGGTCGCGCTTGCGGCCGGTCAGAACCACCTTGTCGGCGTTGATGACGACAATGTTGTCGCCGTCGTCCATATGCGGCGTGAAGCTCGCCTTGTGCTTGCCGCGCAGACGCAGCGCGATGAGCGAGGCGAGGCGGCCGACGACAAGCCCGGAGGCGTCGATCAGCACCCATTTCTTTTCGATATCGGCGGGCTTCGCCGAATAGGTTTTGCCAAACATGGGATGGGAATTCCGTTTGAACGGTGTGTTCGGATGGGAGGGGATAGGGGATTGGGCGGGGCAGGTCAAGCAGTTTGTGTTGTCCGGAACGTTTTCGATCCTCAGTAATTTCATACGAATCTTTGATACGGTAACATAATACCGCAATAGAGGTCGTGCGCCCCAAATCAATCCGTCAAAGCCGAAATTGGGAAGCCGCCGCGTTCTTGACGATCGAGGAGACCGCCGAAGGCGTCCTGCTCAAAGAAGACTCGTTGTTCGCGCCGACGAAGCATGGAGACGTCTTCGGAGAGTTCTCCCACCCGGGGGCGCCGAAATCCGTCGACGAAATGCACGCGAGCGTTCTTGCCGAAGCGAAGCGCTGAAATGCTTGCAATTAACGCGATTGTCGTCGTTCCGACGGGCGCCTCGCCAAAGCGGCGAAGCGCGTCGGCGCTGAAAAAGCGGTGAATCTGTAAAGGTCGAGCGCCTCCCCATGCAGCGCGATGTCGAATCTCTCGCGTCGCCATGACGCGTTTCGCCGGCATCGTGAATCACAAAGGCGGCATGATCTCCGGCTTGTTGTTCGGGAATTTCGCGATCACGTCTTCGCTGACGTTTAGGTGCTGCGCGACCAGTGCCGGCGGCGTGTGGGTGAGCCAATCCGACAGCGAGACATCGGCGAAATAGGGACTGCGGAAGACTTCCAGAAACTGCAGATCGGTATCGCCGACATTCTTGATGTAGTGGCCGTTGCTGCGCTTCACATAGCCGATGTCGCCGGGATTGAAGTCCATCGTCACCGCTTTTGGGCCGGTGTCGAACACGGTCATGCGGCCCTTGCCCTTGATCCAATATTGCCATTCGTCGGCGTTGGGGTGCCAATGCAATTCGCGCAGCGCGCCGGGACGCAGCGTGACAAGCGCCGCGGCGATCGTCTTCGAGACGTGGAAATTATTGCTGTCGGCGACGCGCACTTCGCCCGCCCTGGTTTGGCGTATCGGCGCGCTGGAGCCCAGCGAAAAGGTGAAGGGGCGCGGCGGCGCGCCGGCTTTCGACTTCACGGCGGCCCGGTCATCGCTCAAGGAACCCGGAAGCTTGCCCTGGAAGATATAGAGCTGGTGGAGCGGAATCTTCGCGAAGGTCTCAGCGGGAACGCCGAAATTCTCGGCGAGAATTTCGGGCGACGTATGGGCCATCCAATCGGTCAGCAGCAGGGTGTTATATTCGGTCGCCTTGCCGTCGTCGAAACAGAGGATGAATTCGCAGCCGTCCGGCCCAAGCCCCTGCAACGAATGCGGCAGGCCGGCGGGAAAATACCAAAGATCGCCTTCCTTCACGTCGGCGACATAGGGCCGGCCCATCTCGTCGAGCACGGTGACGCGGCAATTGCCGTATGACACAAAGCCCCATTCCGCCGCGAGATGCCAATGCATCTCTCTGATGCCGCCGGCGGTAAGCCGCATGTCGACGCCGGAAATCTCTTCCGCGATGGCGAAATCGGCCTGCGTCACCTGTCGCGCCCAGCCGCCGTTCTGCACGCGCTTTGGCGCATTGTTGAACGACGCCCAGAACATCGGCATGTCGCTTACGTCGGTGGGCGGCGGAAGCTGCGCCGAGGGGAACTGATTGCCAATGGCTGGATTTTGCGGGCCGGGGTCGGTCAGGCTCGCCGGATTGTTCTTTGTATTAATTGCGCCCTGCGGCGGTTCGTCGGGATTGCCATATGTCGCGGCTGCGCTGGCCTCCAGCGTCGCCGCGACCATGGCGCCGCCAGCGGTCGCCGACAGAATGTCTCTTCGCGAGATTTTCGACATTGGAAAAGCCTTTCGGTTTCGTTTTGAAAGCCTGCAAACGAAACCTAATGGCCCGGGTCGGAATTTACACCGCGAGTTGAGTTCAAGGATAACGCGCGGCGTCGCGCAATCGATCGGCGGGACGAAGCGCTGTCCCGTTTACTGATGCAGCGCTTCGCCATGCAGCGCGATGTCGAGACCCTCGCGCTCGTCGTCGGCATTGACGCGCAGCGATGTGACGAGCGAGACGATTTTGAGCGCCGCCAGTGTGCCGACCACGCACCAGACGACGGTGACGCCGACGCCGATCGCCTGCACGAGCAGCTGATGGGGATCGCCCTCCAGCAGACCGGCGACGCCAGGATCGCTTCCGGAAGCCGTGATCGCGCGCGTGGCGAAAACGCCGGCGAGCAGCGTGCCCATGACGCCGCCGACGCCGTGAACGCCGAACACGTCGAGCGTGTCATCGTAACGCAGCCGGTATTTCACCACGGAGCAGAACCAGTAGCAGACGGCGCCGGCGATCAGACCGACGACGATTCCATGCCAGGGCAGGATATAGCCAGAAGCCGGCGTGATCGTGCCGAGGCCGGCGACCGCGCCCGAGACGACGCCGAGCACGGAAGGCTTGCCGCGCTGGAGCCATTCGAGCCCGCTCCAAACCAGCGCGCCGGCGCAGGCGGCAAGATGCGTCGCGACGATGGCGAAGACCGCGCGCGAATTGGCGGCGAGCGCAGAGCCGCCGTTGAAGCCGAACCAGCCGACCCAAAGCAGCCCGGCGCCGATCACCGCGAGCGAGACATCGAAGGGCGAAAGGTTTTCGCGCCCGAAGCCGACGCGGTTGCCGAGCACGAGCGCGCAGACAAGGCCGGCGACGCCGGCGTTGATATGCACGACGGTTCCGCCGGCGAAATCAAGCAGGCCCATCTTCTGCAGGAAGCCGCCGCCCCAGACCCAATGCGCCGACGGCGCATAGACGATGAAGAGCCACGATACGCAAAACAGCATGAAGGCGGAAAACCTCATGCGCTCGGCGACCGAGCCGCCGACCAGCGCGCAGGTGATGACCGCGAAGGTCATCTGATAGATCATGAACAGGATTTCGGGGATGGTCTTCGCCAGCGGGCTGACCGTATCGAGCCCGATCCCCGCGAGCAGCGCCCGCGAGGCGTCGCCGATATAGGCGCCGTCGCCGCTGAAGGCGAGGCTGTAGCCGATTCCGATCCAGAGCAGCGAGACGATGGCGGTGGCGACAAGGCTCTGCGCCATGGTGGCGAGCACATTCTTCTTGCGCACCATGCCGCTGTAAAAGAGCGCGAGGCCGGGCAGCGTCATCATCAGCACCAGCGCGGTCGCCGCGATCATGAATGCGGTGTCGGCGGCGTCGACCTTGCCTGCGCCGTCTTGCGCGAAGGCGGGCTGTGCGACAATCAGCGGCGCAAGCGCAGCCGCCACTCGCAAAATCATGCGGCGCAATCCGTCGCCGCCATGCCGGATGAGGAACTCCTTACGCGGGCCGAGCGCGATCGAGCTGTGCATCGATTGATCCTGATTGGTGATGGTAAGCGCTTACAGCGCGTCGGAATCGGTTTCGCCGGTGCGGATGCGCATCGCGCGCTCCAACGGCGAGACGAAGATTTTTCCGTCGCCGATATGGCCGGTATAGGCGCTCTTCCTGATCGCCTCGATCGCGCGATCAACCAGGGCGTCGGGAAGCGCGACTTCGATCTTCACCTTGGGCAGGAAAGAGACGATATATTCCGCGCCGCGGTAGATTTCGGCGTGGCCCTTCTGCCGCCCATAGCCCTTCACCTCGGTAGCGGTCATCCCGTGAACGCCGATTTCCGTCAGGGCCTCGCGCGCCTCGTCGAGCTTGAAGGGTTTGATAACCGCCGTGATGATCTTCATTTGCGCAAACATGCCCTTAACTTTAGCGATCTGAGCGTCAACTCAGCAAACAGCGTGCCATTTTGCGCATAAAATAATCGTTTTCCCTGTCGCTGGCCGACGCAACCCTGACCAGAGCCGAGGCGATGGGTGTCTAAAATATAATCATTATGCATAACATTTGTGCGATGCGGTTCGGCGCTCGCCGCCCGTGACTAGGGCCGCTTGATAGCGGCGATGTTTGCGGCTTTTGTGATCGCGCCCAAAAAATCGAGCTCGATCGAACTGGCGCAGATCGAATTGGCGCAAAGGAAGCGGCGGACGTAAATGAAGCTTGAAGATTGGTCGCCAGAAGCGATCGCCATCGAATTCGTCAATAAGGAAGATTGGCCCGAACGCCGCGCAAAACTTCCCGAGCCAACGGCCCGCCTTGCCAACCTTGTGGGATTTGAGGCGAAGGCCGGCTCAATTTGCTCTGCGCCGGATGTTGACGGCGCGCCGCGCGTCTTCTTCGGGGCCGAGGGGAAGCAGCCGAAGGCGAGGGATCCATTTTTCGCCGGGAAGCTTGCGGCGGTCTTGCCCACAGGTCTTTATCGCCTTGGCGACGGCGTCGACTCGCCGGAGCGCGCGGCGCTGGCCTTCCTTCTGTCGAGCTATGTCTTCTCGCGCTACAAGGCGCGCAACGGCGAAGCGCCGCGTCTTTGCGCGCCGCAGAGCGTCGACCGTGCGCGTATCGAGCGCATCGCCGCCGCGGTCGCGCTGGGGCGCGACCTCGTCAATACGCCGACCAATGACATGGGGCCGGAGGCGCTCGCCGAAGCCGCGCTCGCCCTTGGCGCGAAGCATGGCGCAAAGAGCCGCGTCATCGTCGGCGACGCGCTGCTTGCCGAGAATTTTCCCTTGATCCACGCTGTCGGGCGCGCCGCCGTCCAGGCGCCGAGGCTCGTCGAACTGGAGCATGGGCCAGAGGACGGTCTGCGCGTGACGCTCGTCGGCAAGGGCGTCTGTTTCGACACCGGCGGGCTCGACATTAAGCCGTCGAGCGCGATGGCGCTGATGAAGAAGGACATGGGCGGCGCGGCGACGGCGCTGTCGCTCGCGGCGATGCTGCTTGACGCAGCGACGCCAATTCGCTTGCGCGTGCTGCTGCCGATCGTTGAAAATTCGATTTCGGCCTCGGCGTTTCGAACCAGTGACATTTATCGCAGCCGCAAAGGGCTGAGCGTCGAAATCGGCAACACCGACGCGGAGGGGCGATTGATTCTCGCCGACGCTTTGACCTACGCAAGCGAAACGCCGCCCGATCTGCTGTTCGACTTCGCCACGCTGACCGGCGCCGCGCGGGTCGCGCTCGGCCCGGAAATTCCGCCGTTCTATACTGGCGACGACGGGCTCGCCGCCGAAATAGCCGCAAAGGCCGCGACCGCAAACGATCCGGTGTGGCGAATGCCTTTGTGGGATGGTTACGACAGCGGCCTCGACGGCAAAATCTCCGATCTCGTCAATGTGACGAGCGGTCCCTTCGGCGGATCGATCACCGCCGCGCTGTTCCTGAGGCGCTTTGTCGCCGACCCCGAGCGCTGGGCGCATTTCGACGTCTACTGCTGGAACCCTTCGACAAAACCCGGCCGTCCGGAAGGCGGCGAGATACAGGCCGCGCGCCTGCTTTACGATTTGATCGAGGCGCGCGTCGAACAAAGGAAAGCGCATTCGTGAGCGAGAATTTCGACCGGCGACTGACGCCCGCCCGCCCCGAGATCGCCGCCGCCTATCTCAAGGGCCGGGTGACCGCCGAACGTTATGTCGAAGGCGTCGCGATGGAGGTGCGAGACTGCGTCGTCGACCTTCGGCGCGAACCGCGCCCCGACGCCGCCGTCGACACCCAGGCGCTCCATGGCGAACGCGTCACGGTCTATGACGAGGAGGAAGGCTGGGCCTGGGCGCAGCTCGCGCGCGACGATTACGTCGGCTGGATTGCGGCGAATACGCTGTGGCGCGAATTGAGCGCGCCGACGCATCGAGTCTGCGTGCCGCGGACGTTCATCTATCCTGGCCCGAACATCAAATTGCCGCCGCTCAACGCCTTGCCGCTTGGCGCCGAAGTCGCGATCGCCGAAGAGCGCGACGGATTTAGCGTGACGCCGGAGCTCGGATTTATTTTCCGCAAACATCTCGTCCCGCGCGAGGCGAAAGCGCCCGATTTCGTCGCGGTGGCGGAGACGCTTCTAGGCGCGCCCTATCTCTGGGGCGGCAAATCATGGCTCGGCGTGGATTGCTCCGGGCTCGTGCAAGTGTCGCTGCTGATGGCGGGAATCAAGTCTCCCCGCGACACCGACATGCAGGAGGCCGCGCTCGGCGCGCCGCTCGCGCCGGGCGCGCCGCTGATGCGCGGCGACATCGTCTTTTGGAAGGGCCATGTCGGCGTCATGCGCGACGCCGCGACGCTGCTCCACGCCAACGCCACCCACATGCAGGTCGCGAGCGAGCCGCTGGATATCGTGCGCGCGCGCAATGACGCGGCGGGCGCCGGGCCGGTGACGAGCGTGAAGCGCCTGCCGAAGGAAGGTTCGCACGCAGCATGACGAGGAAGCTCTATCTCGATGATCTTCACGTCGGGCAGCGGCTGCGATCAAAGAGCGTCACGGTCAGCGCGCAGGACATCATCGCCTTCGCGCGCCAAAATGATCCGCAATTTTTTCATGTCGACGAGGAGGCCGCCAAGGCCAGCATGTTCGGCGGCCTCGTCGCGAGCGGCTGGCAGACCGGCGCGTTGAGCATCAAGCTCCTCATCGAGTCCGCTGATCCGCCCTTGGCTGGCCCGGTTATCGGCGTCGAGGCGGATATCGCGTGGAAGCTGCCGGTGCGGCCTGGCGACTCCTTGCGCGTGGAGGCCGAGGTCATGCGAATCGTCTGTCCGCGTCGCCATGCCGATCGCGGTTTCGTTTCAATGAATGTGACGACCTGCAATCAGCGTGACGACGTCGTTCTGACGCAAAATGTCAAAGTCCTGGCTTTCCGCGATCCAAGCCGGGCCGGCGCAAGTTCAAACCGAGAAACGCCAGTTCCAGGATCAACTCCCGTTATATGAACCGTTCGAAATCGGCGCCGCCTCATTGCGGAACGCCGCGGCGAAGAGCGCGCGGGTATATTCGCTCGTGGGCTCGGCGAAGACCTGCGTCGCCGGTCCTTCCTCAACCACCTTGCCGTAGCGCATGACGATGAGATGGGCGGCGAGCGCCTTCACGACGCGCAGATCATGGCTGATGAAGAGATAGGCGAGCGAACGGCGACGCTGCAGATCGCGCAACAGATCGATGATCTGCGCCTGCACCGACATGTCGAGCGCCGAGGTCGGCTCGTCGAGCACGACGAATTTCGGCTCGAGCACCATGGCGCGGGCGATGGCGATGCGCTGCCGCTGGCCGCCGGAGAATTCATGCGGATAACGATCCATCGTCGACGGATCGAGTCCGGTCTCCTGTAGCGCGCGCGCAACGATTTCGCGGCGCTGGTCAAGGGTGAGTTCGGGACGTTGAACGGTCAGCCCCTCCGCGACGATTTCCGCCACCGACATGCGCGGCGAGAGCGAGCCGTATGGGTCCTGAAAGACGATCTGCATGTCGCGGCGAAGCGGACGCATGGCGTCGACGCTCTTGCCGTCGATGCGCTGTCCCAGGAAAACGACCGGCCCTTCCGAGCGGATCAGCCGCAGCATCGCCAGCGCCAGCGTCGTCTTGCCGGAGCCTGATTCGCCGACGACGCCGACGGTCGCGCCTTCGCGCACCGCGACGGAGACGCCGTCGACCGCCTTCACATAGCCCACCGTCTTGCGCATGAAGCCGCGCTTGATCGGAAACCAGACGCGAAGGTCATCGGCTGATGCGACGACGGGCGCTTGCCTGTTTTCGACGATCGGCGCGCCCTTGGGTTCCGCCGTGAGCAGCGCCTTGGTGTAGGGATGTTGCGGCGACGAGAAGACCGTTTCGACATCGCCCTGTTCAACGATGCGGCCTTTCTGCATGACGCAGACCGTGTCGGCGAAACGGCGCACGAGCTGGAGGTCATGGGTGATGAACAGCATCGCCATGCCGTAGGTTTCTTGAAGGCGCTCCAGCAGCGCCAGAATCTGGGCCTGCACCGTGACGTCGAGCGCCGTCGTCGGCTCGTCGGCGATAAGGAGATCAGGCTTATTGGCCAGCGCCATGGCGATCATCACGCGCTGGCGCTGGCCGCCGGAGAGCTGATGCGGATAGGCGTTCAGCCGCGCTTGCGGGTCGGGTATGCCGACCTCGCCGAGAAGCTCGACGACTCGCCCTCGAACCGCGGCTTCGCCGCGCATGCCGTGCAGTTCGAGAATTTCGGCAATTTGCCGCTCGATCGTCTGAAGCGGATTGAGCGAAGTCATCGGCTCCTGAAACACCATCGTGATCCGCGCGCCGCGGATGGCGCGCAGACGGTTGTCGTCGATGGCGAGCATGTTCTCGCCGTCGAACCGCGCTTCGCCTGAAGCGCTCGCGCCGGGAGGAAGCAGGCGCACGATCGAAAGCGCGCTGATCGACTTGCCGGAGCCGGATTCGCCGACGAGCGCGAGTGTCTTGCCGCGCTCGAGCGAGAAGGAGACGCGATCGACGGCGAGCGTCTGCTTGCCGCCATGGCGGAAGGCGACGGAAAGATCACGAACGTCGAGGAGTGGATCGAACGTCATGCGAGCGCCCGCAATTTGTCGATGGTCAATGCGTCAAGATTGATCGCTCGAATTCCGTTGGGGATCGAAAGTCTCCTGTCCGCTGTGACAAAGGCGATGCAATCATGGAGCTTTGCCGTTGCTACATGAATTGCATCCGGCATTCCTAAAGATTTGACTGTTGATCTCAGTCTCGCCGCTTGCACCAGCACTTGCCGATTGATTGGAAAAGTTTCAATGCTCGAAGACGATTCAAACAGCGCCTCATATGCATCGCACAATTCCGCGTCCCCGGTCTCCATTGGCTTTGTCAGTAGTTCGGCGATAATGAGTTCGCTGATCACGCCAACGGCTCCGCCGCCTCTGATATGATCGAGCACCAATCTCCCTTGCGTGACCGGAGCATTGTCATTTTCAAATGCGTCGATAAAAAATTGGCATCGAGATAGATTCTTATGCTCATCGTTCGCGATGGTCCCACTCGTCCCGAAGCGAGCGAACATGGTCATTCACTTCCTCAAGTGAATGAAAATTCGTGCGACGTATGTGCTGATATTTTGAATACCAGTCATTGCGCGCATCAGAGCCTGCGCTCTCAATCTCAATTGTGATGGTCACCCGCTTTTCGGCGCCGATTTCATCCCTCAAGTCATCGGGAAGCTTCGCCGCCGGGTAATGTTCGCGCACAATTCTGTTCATCGTCCTGCTCCGCTCGCAAGTCTAACACGTCCTCACCGGAAATTCTTCCTCGGGTCGAAGGCGTCGCGGACCGCTTCGCCGACAAAGACCAGGAGCGACAGCATCAGCGCGATGATGGCGAAGCCGGTCAGTCCGAGCCAGGGCGCCTGAAGATTGGATTTTCCCTGCAGCAACAGTTCGCCGAGCGAGGGCGAGCCGGGCGGCAGCCCAAATCCGAGAAAATCCAGCGCCGTCAGCGTGGTGATCGACGAATTGAGAATGAAGGGCAGGAAGGTCAGCGTCGCCACCGTGGCGTTGGGTAGAAGATGTCTGACGATGATCCTAAAATTGCTCAGCCCGAGCGCCCGCGCGGCGTTGACATATTCGAAATTGCGGGCGCGCAGGAATTCGGCGCGCACCACATGCACCAGCGACACCCAGGAGAACAGCAGCAAAATGCCGAGAAGCACGAAAAAGCCGGGCGTCAGGAAGGATGAAATGATGATGAGCAGATAGAGTTGCGGCAGCGACGACCACACTTCGATGAAGCGCTGGAACACGAGGTCGACGCGTCCCCCGAAATAGCCTTGGATCGCGCCGGCGGCGACGCCGACGATCGAGGAAATCGTCGCCAGGATCAGGCCGAACAGCACCGAGATGCGAAATCCGTAAAGCAGTCGGGCGACCACGTCGCGGCCCTGATCGTCGGTGCCGAGCCAGTTATATTCGAGCGCGGCGCAGCCGCGATTGGGCTGGCCCGGCCGCAAGCCCTTGGCCGCCGCGACCTCGCATTGCTTGTGCGTCAGCATCCAGGTCGGCGGAGAGGGCGCCGGCGTCGGCAGCTCCAGATTGTGCGTGTCGTAGGAAAAGCGGATCGGCGGCCAAAGCATCCAGCCATGCGCCTTGATCTCGTCGGCGATGACGGGATCGCGGTAATCGGTGCGGGCGAGAAAGCCGCCGAATTTCTCTTCCGGATAAGAGACGAAGGCCGGAAACAGTAATTCCCCCTTGTACCATGCCAGAATCGGCCGATCATTCGCCAGGAAATTCGAGCCGAGCGACATGACGAAGAGCGTCATGAATATCCAGAACGACCAATAGCCGCGCTTATTGGCTTTAAAGCTTTCGAGGCGCCGCCGGTCGAGCGGCGTGAGGCGCAGCCAACCTTCGCGATGGATGGGCGGGGCCAGATGAGAATTTGCTTCGATCGCGGCGTTCGCCATCACACCTCGCGCGTTTCGAAATCGATGCGCGGATCGATCCAGGTGTAGGTGAGATCGGAAATGAGATTCACCACTAGGCCGAGCAGCGCGAAGATATAGAGATTGGCGAAGACCACCGGATAGTCGCGGTTGACGATGCTCTCGAAGGAGAGATAGCCGAGTCCGTCAAGCGAGAAGATGGTTTCGATCAGCACCGAGCCGGTGAGAAAAGCGTGAACGAAGGCGCCTGGAAAGCCGGCGATGACGATCAGCATGGCGTTGCGAAACACATGGCCGTAGAGCACCCGCCGCTCGGTGAGGCCCTTCATGCGCGCCGTCTGGACATATTGCTTGCGGATTTCATCGAGGAAGGAGTTCTTCGTCAGAAAAGTCTGCGTCGCGAAGGCGCCGAGCGTCATCGCGGTGACCGGCAGGACGATATGCCAGAGATAATCCTTCACCTTGCCGAACAGCGAGAGTTGCCAAAAATCGTCCGAGGTGAGGCCGCGCAGCGGAAAGATTTGCCAGAACGAGCCGCCCGCGAAGAGCACGATCAGCAGCATCGCGAAAAGAAAACTCGGGATCGCATAGCCGATGATGACGGCGTTCGATGTCCATATGTCGAATTTCGTGCCGTCGCGAACCGCCTTGGCGATGCCGAGCGGAATCGAAATCGAATAGGAGAGCAGCGTCATCCACAGGCCGAGCGAAATTGAGACCGGGAGCTTCTCGCCGATCAGCTTGATGACGCTTTCGTCGCGAAAATAGCTGCGGCCGAAATCGAACATCGCGTAATTCTTGACCATCAGCAGGAACCGCTCCCAGGCCGGCTTGTCGAAGCCGAACTGCTTTTCGAGTTCCGCGATGAATTTCGGGTCGAGTCCCTGAGCGCCGCGATATTTCGCGGCGGATTCCGCCGCCATCGTGCCGGTCTGGCTCGCGGCGCCTTGGCCAACGTCGCCGCCGCCGCCCGAAAAGCGACCGGTGGCGCCGACGTCGAAGCCTTGCAGCTGCGCGATGATGCGTTCGACCGGACCGCCCGGCGCGAACTGCACGATCGCGAAGGAGATGAGCATGATGCCGAGGATCGTTGGGATCATCAGCAGCACGCGGCGGGCGATATAGGCTCCCATCCGTCTAGCGTCCCGTAAAGTTGATCTTGCGGGCTTTCTCTTCGTCCCACCACCAGGTCCACAACACGCCGGTGTCGAACTTCGGCGCCCGCTCGGGCCGGCCGAAAAGGTCCCAATAGGCAAAGCGATGCACGGGATTATACCAATGCGGAATCCAGTAGCGTTGCGCGCGCAGCGCGCGATCGAGCGCACGGCAGCAAATGATGAGCTCTTCGCGGGTTTGCGCCTGCAGCGCCTTTTCGACCAGCGCGTCGATCGCCGGATTGGAGACGCCCGCGAGATTGCGCGAACCAGGAACATTGGCGGTCTTCGAACTGAAATAGGCGCGAAGCTCCTCGCCCGGATTCCACGCCATCATCAGCACGTCATGGACGATATCGAAGTCGAAGTCCTCGAGGCGCTGCTTATATTGCGCGGCGTCGACGACGCGAATGCGCGCGGAGACGCCGAGAAGCTTCAAATTCTTGATGAACGGCTGCGTATGGCGCTCGAACACGTTGGAATTGTCGAGAAACTCGAATTCGAGCGGCGTCCCGTCAGGCAAGCGTAAGACGCCATCCTGACGCGTGCAGCCGGCGGCGATAAAAAGATCATTGGCCTTTTTGAGCAGAACGCGGTCTTGTCCGGCGCCGTCGGAGACCGGAGCGACGAAGGGTTCGCCGAAAACTTCGGCGGGAAGATCGGCGCGATAGGGTTCGAGCAGCGCCTTTTCCTGCTCGCTCGGCAGGCCCTTGGCTTCAAGATCGGAATTTTCGAAATAGGATGAAATGCGCTTATAGGCGTCATACATCAGATTGCGGCTGGTCCATTCATAGTCGAAAGCGTAGCCGATCGCTTCGCGCACGCGCGGGTCGTTGAATATCTTGCGGCGCGTGTTGAAGAACCATCCCTGGATCTGCGGAATATTGTTGTTCGGCGACGTCGTGCGCTTGACGCGTCCGTCCTTGAAGGCGGGAAAGTCGTAACCCGTCGCCCAGACGCGGGCGATATTTTCTTCGCGCTCGGTGAAGGCGCCGGCTTTGAACGCCTCGAAGGCCACTTGACTGTCGCCGAAATATTCAAAGCGGATAACGTCGAAATTGCCCTGGCCGAGCGCGATGGGCAGATCTTTCGCCCAATAGTCGGGATTGCGATCATAGGCGATGAAGCGGCCTTGCTCGAAGGCGCCGACCTTGTAAGGCCCGGACCCAAGCGGCGGCTCCAGCGTCGTCGCCTCGAAATCGCGGTCCTTGTAATAGGCGCGCGAGAAGATCGGCTGACCGACGACGCTCACCGGCAGATCGCGAGTTCGGCCGGGCGCGAAGCGCACGACTAGAACGTCGTCCGCCTCGGCTTCCGCGCTCTCAAGATCGCGCAGCATCTGGCTGATGACGGGATGGCCCTTGCTCTTGAGGATGTTGAGCGAAAAGGCCGCGTCATGCGCCGTCAGCGGCGAGCCGTCGTGAAAGCGCGCCTCCTTGCGCAAGAGGAAAGCGTAGGTCAGCTTATCCGGCGAGATGCGCACCTTCTTGGCGACAAGGCCGTAATAGGCGTCGCGCTCGTCGAGGCTCTGGTTCATCAGACTGTCGAAGACGAGTGACATTCCCGTCGCCGGATTACCGCGCAGAATATAGGCGTTGAAACTGTCGTAAGTCGGGCTTGCCGGCGACAGCGCCAAGGTTCCGCCCTTGGGGGCTTTCGGATTGACATAGCCGAAATGCTCGAAGTCGGCGGGCTCGCCGAGGTCGCCAAAGGTCGAGAGGCCGTGGCTCTCAATCTCGCCCTTGGCGAGGGGGCCGAAACGGGTGGCGGCGGCGGCAGGCGCTCCGGTCTTGGCCAGGACGCGCGGAGCGACCAGCGCGGCGGCGCCGGCGCCGATGATAGAACGGCGTGACAGACGAATGCGCGTCAGATCAACGATCTTGGAATGAGCCAAAAGTGACCTCAGATGGAGGAGGGCGCGGCCGGCCGCTTGCCCATGAGCCGCAATTATGTCGGTTTTTGGCGGGTTCGCCAGCGGCCCGTCCGGAGCCGTCATGCCCGCTTTGGCCTTTTCTGGCAAAAGGCGCGACAACCGCGCGAGAGGACATCAAAAAATGAATCAAATCAACCTCGGCCCTCGTGAGCTGGCCTTCATCGGCGGCGACTGGGTCGGCGCGGAAAACGGCGCAACCTTTGCCGTGAACAATCCCGCCACCGGCGCGGTTCTCGGCCAGGTTCCCGACATGGGCGTCGCGGAGACGCGACGGGCGATCGAGTCTTGCGCGCGGGCGCTGCCGAACTGGCGGGATCGGGCCGCCAAGGAGCGGGCGCGGATCATGCGCCGCTGGTTCGAACTGATCATGGCCGATCAGGAGCGGCTGGCGCGAATCATCACCGCCGAAATGGGCAAGCCGCTGGCTGAGGCGCGCGGCGAAATCGCCTATGCCGCGAGTTTCATCGAATGGTTCGCTGAGGAGGGGCGGCGCATCTATGGCGACGTCATCCCTGGGCCCACGGACCGGCGCATCCTGGTGTTCAAACAGGCGATCGGCGTCACGGCGGCGATCACGCCGTGGAACTTCCCCTCCGCCATGTTTGCGCGCAAGGTCGGCGCTGCGCTCGGCGCCGGCTGCACGATGGTGGTGAAGCCCGCGGAACTCACGCCATTCTCTGCGCTAGCGCTCGCCGAGCTTGCCGAACGCGCCGGGGTGCCTTCGGGCGTCATCAATGTGGTGACGGCGAAGGACCCGGCGCCGGTCGGGCTCGAATTCACCCAAAATCCGCTGGTGCGCAAGCTGACCTTCACCGGCTCGACCGAGGTCGGCAGAATTCTGCTGCGGCAGGCGGCCGAGAATATCCAGAAGTGCTCGATGGAGCTGGGCGGCAACGCGCCGCTCATCATCTTCGAGGACGCCGATCTCGATCGCGCCGTCGAAGGCGCGATCGCCACAAAATATCGCAACAGCGGACAGACCTGCGTTTCAGCGAATCGCATCCTCGTTCACGCCTCGATCGTCGACGACTTCGCTAAGAGGCTCGCGGCGGCGGCCGCCGCGTTGAAGGTCGGCGAAGGGACGCAGCCAGATGTCGCGATCGGGCCGCTGATCGAAGAGGCGGCGGTGGAAAAGGTCGAGCGCCACGTCGCCGACGCCATCGCTCATGGCGCGAAGGTTCTCACCGGCGGCGCCCGTCATGCGCTTGGAGGCTTGTTCTTTCAGCCGACGGTTCTCGCCAATGTGCCTCCCGACTCGCTCATCTTCAATGAGGAGACGTTTGGCCCCGTCGCGCCGCTTATCTCTTTCGATACGGAAGAAGCGGCGGTGCGTCTCGCCAACGCGACGCCCTACGGTCTCGCCGCTTACTTCTATAGTCGCGACGTCGCACGCTGCATACGTGTCGCCGAGCGATTGGAATATGGCATGGTCGGCGTCAACGAAACGTTGATATCGACCGAAGTCGCGCCGTTTGGCGGCGTCAAACATTCGGGTCTCGGGCGCGAAGGATCGCGCTATGGCGTCGATGATTATGTCGAGATCAAATATGTCTGCCTTGGCGGACTGTGATCATTCGATCCTGATGCGGCCGTCGACGACGGGCGCGATCGCGCCGGATTTTGCAATCGCCTCGGCGATGACATTCGCCAGCAGCGGACCTTCGAGCTCGCTGACGAGCGGCTTGCTGCGAGTGAGCGCGACATAGCCATCCTTGCCGCGCGCCAGGAAATCGCTGGTCGCAAGTTTGTAAAGCTTCGCGTCGTCGAGCGGCGCGCCGCCGATCTCGATCGAAGCCAGCCGCGAGCCCGGAACCGCGTCGCGCCGCACGACGATGCGCGCGCCGGAAATCTGGGGGAAGCGGCCGGCGTCCTTGCCGATCAGCCAGACAGCGTTCTCCATAGCGGCGCGCAGATCGGCGCCTGAAAGCTCCAGAGTCACCAGCTGATTGTTGAACGGCAGCTCCCTGACGGCATCCTTGCGCGTCAGCTTCGTTCCGGCCGCATAGAGTCGATTGCCGCGAATGCCGCCGCCATTGATGATCGCGACGTCGGCGCCAGTGACGGCGCGCATCGTGTCGGCGAAAAAGTCGCCGATGGCGGTCTCTTGACCGCGCACGCTCGCCTTTCGGCTGTCGAGCGGCGTCTTTGTGACGCCGATGTCGACATCGAGCGCCTTGTCGATCTCGGCCTGATATTGCGTGACGCGCGCCGCGATCGCCGCGTCCGGCGTAACATCGGCGGTGTCGACGATGCGAAATCTCGGCGTCCAGCGTTTGACGCCGTCATTGGCGATGCGCATCTCGACGTCGATCGCGACGAGATTGACGCCGTCGGCCTGGGTCTCGCCGATCGCGGCGCGCCCGTCATAGGCGACCAGCAGATTATGGTCATGCCCCGAAAGAACAATGTCGATCGGGCCGAGCTTCATCAGCCGCAGATCGTCCTGCCATTCCGAATGGGTAACGACGACGACAAGATCGGCGCCGGCGTCGCGCAGCGCCTGCGCCTGGCGCTTGGCGGTCTCGATCGCGGGAAGAAGTTTCAAGGTTCCAGGACTGGAGCGTCTCGCGGCCTCGTCGTCGGTCAGGCCGAAGACGCCGATTTTCACGCCCTCGACATCGATGATCTTGCTGTCGGCGAAGCCGGTCAGGGGATGGCCCGAAGCGTCGCGAAGATTTGCGGCGAGCAGCGCGAATGTCGCTTCGCCCATGCGCTGGCGAAAGATTGCCTCGCCGAAATCGAATTCATGATTGCCGGGCGTGAACAGATCGAGGCCGACGCGATTGAGAAGGTCCATGATATGCGCGCCCTTGTCGACGCTCGAGGTGAGCGAAGGCGACAGCGTGTCGCCGGCATGCGCGACGATCACGTTCTTGGCTTTGGCGCGCTCGGCCTTGAGCGCGCCGGCGATGCGGGCGAAGCCGCCGCGCCCGTCCCTTTCCGCCATCTCATAGATGTCGCTGAAGACGACCAAGGTGAGATCGACGACGCGCTCGGCGGCGCGCGCGGGGAGGGCGAGAGCGAATCCGACGACCGCGGCAATAAAGAAGGCGCGTCCCATATTTCGAAGCATTTGTCGTCGCTCATCTAGAAAATTCGAAGGGCGCGCATGTTGCCGCCGCTTGATGACGAGGGCAATACGTCCGGGCGTGCGCTAACCCTCTCCCATTGGGAGAGGGTGGTCGCGGAGCGACCGGGAGAGGGGTGACGGTCTTGGAAAGACGCAACCCCTCATCCGACCCCGCTTCGCGGGGCCACCTTCTCCCGATGGGAGAAGGAATGCGCGGGGCGTCGACTAACGCTGGCAAGCAAAATGAAACGGCGCCCGTGGGCGCCGTTTCGCATCGTGCCAGGAGATGAAGCTTAGTAGTTGTAAGCGCGCTCGCCGTGATCGGAGATGTCGAGGCCTTCGCGCTCTTGATCGGGCGTGGGCCGCAGACCGACGATGACGTCGACGAGCTTGTAGAGGATCGCCGAACCGATGCCGGACCACAAAAGAGTCGCGACGACGGCGGTCCCCTGCGCCTTCATTTGCGCAACCATGTCGTAGGTTCCGGCGAAGGTTTCCAGATTGGTGTAGTCGGTGATGCCGACGCCGCCGAGATCGGGATTGACCAGAATGCCCGTCGCCAGCGCGCCGGTGATGCCGCCGATGCAGTGCACGCCGAACACGTCGAGCGCGTCGTCATAGCCGGCGAGCTTCTTCACGAAGTCGACGAAGAAGAGGCAGATCGGCGACACCGCGAAGCCGAGCACGATCGCGCCCACCGGCCCGGCGTAGCCCGACGCCGGCGTCACCGCGACGAGGCCGGCGACCGCGCCGGTGATGAGGCCCAGCATGGAAGGTTTGCCCTTCACCAGCCATTCGACGATCATCCAGGACAGCGCCGCCGCCGCCGTCGCCACCATGGTGTTGACGAAGGCGAGCGCCGTAACGCCGTTTGCTTCCAGGTTTGATCCGGCGTTGAAGCCGAACCAGCCGACCCACAGCAGCGAGGCGCCGACCATCGACAGGGTGAGCGAATGCGGCGGCAGCGCTTCCTTGCCGAAGCCGATGCGCTTGCCGACGATGATGGCGCCCACGAGACCGGCGATGCCGGCGTTGATATGCACCACCGTGCCGCCGGCGAAGTCCAGCGCGCCCTTGCCGGCGAGCCAGCCGACGGCGGCGTTGATCTCGTCGATCTTCGCCTGTGCCGCCGCTTTCGCCGCCTCGTCGCCGGCCGCGGCGAGTTGCGTCGCGGCGTCGACCAGAGCGTTCGGATCGGCGACGCCCCATACCCAATGCGCGATCGGGAAGTAGATGACCGTGACCCAGAAGGCGACAAAGACCAGCACGGCGGAGAATTTCATACGCTCGGCGAAGGCGCCGATGATCAGTGCTGGGGTGATCATCGCGAAGGTCATCTGGAAGACGAAATAGGCGTATTCCGGAATGACATGCCCCGGCGTGAACGTCGCCGCGTTGGAGGAGGCGGTGACGCCCTTGAGGAACAGCTTGTTGAAGCCGCCGATGTAGCTGCTCAGCGCGCCGCCGTCGCCGAATGAGAGCGAATAGCCATAGATCGACCAGATGACGCCGACGAGCGCGACGATCGCGAAGGTCTGCGATAGAATCGACAGCATGTTCTTGGCGCGCACCAGGCCGCCGTAGAACAATGCGAGGCCGGGGATCGACATCATCAGCACGAGCGCCGATGAGGTGAGCATCCAGGCGGTGTCGCCGGGATTGGGCGTCGGGTCATTCGCGGCGAAGGCCGGAAACGCCAGCAAGGCCGAAATCGCCGTTCCCGCAATGACCGAAGCGATCGAAGCGCTTCGAGGCGAAGGAAGTTTCATGTGTCAGAGCTCCTGAAGTTGCGCGGAGGCGATCAAAGCGCGTCGGCGTCGGTTTCGCCGGTGCGGATGCGGATGGCGCGTTCGAGCGGCGTGACGAAAATCTTTCCGTCGCCGATCTGTCCAGTGCGCGCGGTGTTGGAGATTGCCTGGATCACCTGATCGATCATCGCCGCGTCGACGGCGACTTCGATTTTGAGCTTTGGCAGGAAACTGATCGCATATTCGGCGCCGCGATAAATTTCCGTATGTCCCTTCTGGCGTCCGTAGCCCTTGACTTCAGTCACGGTAAGGCCGTGCACGCCGATGTTGGTCAGCGCGTCGCGGACCTCATCGAGCTTGAACGGCTTGATGATCGCTGTCACGATTTTCATCTGCCAATCCTGTTGTTGTCGACCTCGCTGGCGAGCGTCGCTCGTTTGACGGCGGCGTCTTGGTCGCGGCTCGCGGGGAGGACGCCGCCGCGTCGGCGACGGGGAGCTTTCAAATGGCGTGCCAGCCGCGCTGACGCCTACAGTCATCGATCGGCGGGCCTGATGGCCCGGGTGGGCGCGCCGGCGCGCGCGCCAAGGTTGGGCTATGCCCCTTGCGGGCCTCCGCAAAAACCTCGTCGTCAGCGGCCGCGACGCTCTTTGGCGCGCGTTCCGCTCAAGGCGCACGACGAATCATGCGGCGCCCATAATTTATGCATTTTTGCAGGTGGAGCCTCAAATACAGGCAGATGCTGACGATCAGAGGGCGCCACGCAGGCGCACCAGCCCCTCCTGGCTCACCGAGGCGACGAGCCGTCCCTCACGGGTGAAAATCTGGCCGCGCGTGAGCGCTCGCGCGCCGCCCGCCCAGGGGCTTTTCTGGGCATAGAGCAGCCATTGGTCGACGCGCGGCGTCTCGTGAATCCACAAAGCGTGATCGAGGCTCGCGACCTGAATCTTCGCGTCGAAAATCGTCAGCCCATGAACGAGCAGCGCCGTATTGAGCAGGGTCATATCGGACAGATAGGCGAGCAGCGCATGGTGGACGGCGGGATCGTCGGGCAGGGCGCCGCGCACGCGAAACCAGATCATCTGACCGGCGGCGCGGCGTTCCGGAAAAAACACGTCGTCAGGCGCGACCACGCGCATGTCGAGCGCGCTGCGCCGCTTCAGCCAGCTTTCGATCTGCTCGGGAAGAAAGGCGCGAAAGCGTTCGACCAGCGCATGCACGTCGTCGAGGCTTTCCGGGTCCGGCGCGTCCGGCATATCATCGGCGTGCGCGAAGCCCTGTTCGCGTCGCTGAAACGACGCCTCCATCGAAAAGATGGTCTGACCGCGCTGGGTCGCATTGCAGCGCCGCGTCGTGAAGCTCTTGCCGTCGCGCACGCGTTCGACGGCGAAGTCGATTGGCGTCGCCGGATCGCCGGCGAGGACGAAATAGCCGTGCAGCGAATGAACCGGTCGGTCCGCCGGCGCGGTGCGCGTCGCCGCGACGAGGGCTTGCGCGACGGCCTGTCCGCCATAGACTTGGCGTCCGGAAGGGATTGGGCTGTAGCCTCGGAAGAGATCTCGCTCGATCTCTTCCAGGTCGAGAAGCGCCAGAAGCGCGGAAGGCGCGGTTTCGTCCATCGCGGACGATTGGGTCAGTCGATCTGACGCGCCTCTTCCGGCAGCATGATCGGAATCCCGTCGCGGATCGGATAGGCGAGCCGCGCCGAGCGCGAGATCAATTCTTGTCGCGCGCTGTCATATTCGAGCGTGGTCTTGGTCAGCGGGCAGACCAGGATTTCGAGCAGGCGCGGATCGATCCGGGTGGGCTCCGCCGCGGATTCGAATTTCTCGACGCCGGAATCGCGTTCGTCAGTCATCGTGGTCAATGTCCTTCAGTGCCATTGCGTCCGGCCGACGTTTCGCTGCGCGAGATCGAGTTTGGCGAGCGCGACGAGCGTTTCCGCGCGGGTCTTCAAATCAATCGCTTCAACGAGCGCCTGCTTATCGTTGGCGCCGAACGGACACATCATCGCCAACGCATTGACGAGCGTTTCCGTCGGCGCCGCGTCGATGCTCGCCCAGTCGACCTCAAGTTTCGAACATTCGGCGAAGTTGCGCAACATCGACACCATGCTCTCGCGGTCGACCGCGGCGGCGCCGGCCCCCGTCAGTAGATCCTCGGAGAATTCGTCATATCTGACCCGACACTGTCGGTAGGGCGTTTGGACCTCAAGCTCATCGAGGACACGAAAGCGCGATATGCCGGTCAGGGTGATGAGATAGCGGCCGTCGCCGGTCTCGGCGAGACGGGTGAGGCGTCCGGCGCAGCCAATGTCATAGAGCTGCGTCGCTTCGCCGGCTGTTTCATCGCCCGGTAGCGGCTGAATCATGCCGATCAGACGGGCGCCAGCGATCGAATCGTCGACCATCGCGAGATAGCGCGGCTCGAAGACATTGAGCGGCAACTCGCCACGCGGTAGCAAGATCGCGCCCGAAAGCGGAAAGAGCGGCAGAATCTCCGGCAGTTCGCCGACATCAGCATAGGGACGGTTCAGGCTCATCTTGGCGAACGCCTCCTATGAATAGAGCAGCGCGGACAGCCGCCGCCGCGCGGTCACGGCCGCCTTGTCCATCGGATCCCATGCCTCGAAAAACTGGATGAGCTGCTTTCTTGCCCCATCGTCATTCCAACTACGGTCGCGCCGGATGATTTCAAGCAGCGCATTCGCCGCTTCCTCGCGCAGGCCCTTGGCGTTGAGCGCGAGCGCAAGATCGAAATGGGCCTGGAGGTCATTGGGATCGAAAGTGAGGCGGGTTCTCAGATCATCGATTTCGCCGAGGTCTTGGGCCTGTTCGGCGTTCTGAAGCGCCGCCGCGGCCGCGGCGACGTCACTGTCGCGACGCGCCGACTCAGGAATCGCTTCGAAGACCGCTCGCGCGTCATCGAACCGCGCCGTTTCGACGTAGAGCCGCAAGAGAGCCGCGGCGGCCTTGACGTTGGGCGGCTCGCCGCCGGCCAGTTCGCCAAGCAGCGATTCCGCCCCCGCGAGATCGCCGTCGGCGATCATCGCCTGCGCCGCCTCCAGGGCGTCGCCCTCAACTTCGATCGGGCCGACGAGCCGCTCTAGAAAGCCCTTGATCTGACTTTCCGGCAGCGCGCCGACGAAGCCGTCGACCGGCCGCCCGCGCTGAAAGGCGACGACCGCCGGGATCGACTTGATCCCGAGCTGATCGGCGATCAGCGGATCGGCGTCGATGTTCATTTTGACAAGGCTGATCTTGCCGCCGGCCGCGACGACCAGCCGTTCGATGACCGGCGCGAGCTGCCGGCAGGGTCCGCACCACGGCGCCCAGAAATCCACGAGCACGATTTGCCGCATCGATGGGTCGAGAACGTCGGCGCGGAACCGTTCCGTCGTCGTTTCCGCCTGCGTCGTTGGCGCGCCAGTCATTCTCGCCGTCTCAACCATGCGCTTTTCCCCTTGTCGCCATCATCGCCGTATGATTTCGGAGGCTTTGGCCTTCACGGAGACCTAGCGCCGTCTCCGGACGAAGGTCAGATAGACCGGATTTCGTCCTTCGGCCATGGCTTTGGCTTCATATTTGGTTCGGGTCCAGCCTGGCCAGGGCGCCAGCCAGTCCTTGGCGCGGCGTGCGCGCCAGGAGAAGGCGGGGCAGGCGCGCAGACGCGCCAGAGTCCAGGCCGCATAATCGTCGATATCCGTCGCAAAGCGCAGCTCCGCGTCGGCATGCATCACGCGCGCCAGACGGTCGAGATTATCGCGCGCGATGAAGCGCCGTTTGCGATGGCGCCGTTTCGGCCAGGGATCGGGATAGAAGAGATAGACGCGCGACAGGCTGTCGTCCGGCAGCCAATCAAGCACGTCGGCGGCGTCGCCCTGATGCAGCCGGATATTCGTCAGGCCGCGTTCCTCAATGCGGGCGAGCAGCTTCGCCACGCCATTGATGAAGGGTTCGCAGCCGATAAAATCGATATGGCGATTTTCAGCGGCGGCCGCAATCAGATGTTCGCCGCCGCCAAAGCCGATTTCGAGATGGGTTTCTCGAGCGAGGGACGGCGCCGGCTGCGATAGGTCCAGCGACAGGCGCGGCAGAAGCGCCTCGATCAGCTCCGCCTGATGCTTTCGAAGCGCCTTGCCTTTGGCGCGGCCGTAAAGGCGCGCGCGGGGGCGGCGATGTGACGGCGTCTCGCACATGAAATGCTAATGTCGCGGAGCTTACTTGAGCAACTTCATGGCAGCGAAGAGAAAGCCGGCCAGCGCGATTCGCATCAGGACGAGCCAGCGCACGATGTCGACTTTCAGATCGGCGACCGCCTTCTTCAAGTCGCTTTTCATTACGAGCTGCGACGCGTCGATTGCCCGCAAGGCCTCCACCACGCCGGTAGCCTGCTCTTCGGTAAAGCCGCGCTTGCGCAGCGACTGGGCCACAGCCAGAGTTTCAATCGTCAATGCGCTCATGGACACAGGATAAGTCCAGTCGCCTGAGCATTCAATTCGCGCCGGGCCTCCACAACCGCCTTCGCGCGACGCCTCCCTGGCGGCGCGAAGGCTTTGCGGAAGCGTCAGGCGAAATGCGATTTCAGCTGGTCGACGAGATCGGTCTTTTCCCAGGAGAAGCCGCCGTCAGCGTCTGGCGTGCGGCCGAAATGGCCATAGGCCGAGGTGCGGGCGTAGATCGGCCGGTTGAGCTGAAGATGCTCGCGAATGCCGCGCGGCGAGAGGCGCACGAGCTGAGGCAGGACTTCTTCCACCTTTTCCTCGCTGACATTGCCGGTGCCGTGCAGATCGACATAGATCGACAGCGGCTCGGCGACGCCGATCGCATAGGACAATTGCAGCGTGCAGCGATCGGCGAGACCGGCCGCGACGATGTTCTTGGCGAGATAGCGGGCGGCGTAAGCGGCCGACCGGTCGACCTTGGTCGGGTCCTTGCCGGAGAAGGCGCCGCCGCCATGGGGCGCGGCGCCGCCATAGGTGTCGACGATGATTTTGCGCCCCGTGAGGCCGGCGTCGCCATCAGGGCCGCCGATGAAGAATTTGCCGGTCGGATTGACGTGCCAGACGGTCGCGTTGGTGATCCAGCCGTCGGGCAGCGCGGCGCGGATATAGGGCTCCGCGAGTTTGCGAATGTCGGCGGGCGACAAGCTCTCGTCGACATGCTGATGCGACAGGACGATCTGCGTCGCCTCCACCGGCTTGCCGTCGGCGTAGCGAACCGTCACCTGGCTCTTGGCGTCGGGGCCGAGACCCTTTTCCTTGCCGCTGTGACGCGCCTTCGCGAGCTCCTCGAGAATCTTGTGCGAATAATACAGCGGGGCCGGCATCAGTTCGGGCGTTTCGCGCACCGCATAGCCAAACATGATTCCCTGGTCGCCGGCGCCCTCGTCCTTGTTGCCGGCGGCGTCGACGCCCTGCGCGATGTCGACCGACTGCTCGTGGAGGAGCACTTCGACATTGGCGGTGTTCCAGTGGAATCCGCGCTGCTCATAGCCGATGTCGCGGATGGCGTTGCGCGCGATGTCGATGATGCGGTCGAAGGAAATATGCGGTCCGCGAACTTCTCCGGCGATGACCACCCGGTTCGTCGTCGCGAGCGTCTCGGCGGCGACGCGAATCGCGTAAGGGTCGATTCCCGCCCTTGGGCCCTCGCGGAAAAATTCGTCAACGATTTCGTCGGAGATGCGATCGCACACCTTGTCGGGGTGGCCTTCGGATACGGACTCGCTCGTGAAAAGATAATTCTTCCGGGTCACTTCCATATCTCCGATAGCTGCGAGGAAGAGTCGAAAACTGCTCAAGCAGGCGGGTTCATCTGCCAGCGCCCGTTCGGTGCGTCAAGCTGAAAAGCCCAAGTCGTTCGTTTTGGAGAACGACATTCTACTCCCCCGCGTGTTCCGACTGTTCCGCGAGGGTCGTGACGAGATCGAGCACGCGCTTGCGCACTTTGGGATCGCGGATGCGGGCGAAAGCGCGATTGAGATGAAGGCCTTCCGCCGTCGACAGAAAATCGACGACATATTGCGACGACGATTCCTCGGCGAATCCGTCCGACTGCGCGGACGACCCGCCCGCCGGCGCGCCCTCGAAGAAAAAGGAGGGCGGCACTTTCAAAGTCTTGGAAATCTGTTGCAGGCGACTGGCGCCGATACGATTGGCGCCTTTTTCGTATTTCTGCACCTGCTGAAAAGTGATTCCCAGCGCCTCCCCAAGCTTCTCCTGACTCATTTTCATGAGAATACGCTGCATGCGCACGCGGCTGCCGACGTGGCGATCGATCGGATCTGGCGCCTTCTTCAACTCTATCGCCTCCCGCCCGGTTGTAGCCGACTCCCTGCCGAGGGCGCAAGCGACATCGCAGCATGTCAATGAATTTCAACAAAGATTCGAGTTAAGCGTCGTCGTGTAAAGATATTTTCGCATCTAGCGGTCGACGGCGTCGCCCCGGGCGCTACACAAGCTGCCTCGGCCAGCGAAGACGGCTAACGACAGGCCGCCCCGATCAAGGCCAGCGCTGTCACCAGGGCAAGCAGCGCCGGGAAGCCCAACCCGCCAAAGGCGGCGAACACGGTCGGCGCCGCTTCCTTGGGCAGACGCCCGTCGATGACGCCCTCTTCGCCAAGCGGCAGCGACTGAAGGATGCGTCCATAGGCGTCGATGATCGCCGAAACGCCGGTATTGGCGACCCGGATCATCGGTAGGCCTTCTTCGATCGCGCGCAGGCGCGCCTGAGCCATATGCTGGTAAGGGCCAGGCGTGCGTCCAAACCAACCGTCGTTGGTGAGGTTGAGGAAAAGCCGCGGGCGTTCAGCGCCGCGCTCGATCGCTTCGCCCGGAAAAATCGCCTCGTAGCAGATGAGCGGCGCGATCGGCGGCAGACCGGGCGCGGCGAGAAGGCGCGGACCTCCGCCACGGTCCCATATGCCAGGAACGAGCTGGTTGATTCCAAGCGGCCGCAGCCATTCCTCGAGCGGCAGATATTCTCCGAAGGGGACAAGATGGATCTTGTCATAGAAGGCGACGATCACGCCTCCCCGCAGCGCTTCGATCGAATTGAAAATCCTGCCGCGGCGTCCGTCGCCGTCGCCTTCAGCCCGAGCGGCGCCGGTCAACAGAACGCCGCCCTTGAGTGCGCGAGCGATCGCCGCGAGCGCCTCCGGCTTTTGCGAAATGACGTAGGGAAACGCCGATTCAGGCCAGACGAGATGCGTGACTTCGGCGAGCCCTGACGGCCGCTCGTTTGTCGCGCGTTCCGAAAGAGCGAGATAATGGCGCAGGATTTTGTCGCCGTTTTCGGGACGAAATTTCGCATCCTGAGGAAGATTGGGCTGCATCAGCCGCAGCGTTACGCCGTCGACATATTGCGTCGGGTTGGCGCCGAGCCGTACGGCGCCATAGGCGAGCATCAGAAAGGCGAGAATGGTCGCCGCCAGCAGCGTCGCGCTGATCCGACGCGCGCCGTCTGGCGCGCGATCGACGAGCGTGGCGGGCGCGGCGAAAATCACGATGGCGATAATGTCGAGTCCGTGAAGGCCGACGAGCGCGGCCGTCTGCGCCAGCGGTCCGGCGACGGCGAGCGCCATGCCGAAATCATTCCAGGGAAAGCCGGTGAACAGATGACCGCGCAGCCATTCCGCCGCGCCGAGGCCCGCCGCGAGCGCGAAGACGCGCAAGCCCCCCCGCGACCACAGGAGGCGCGCCGCGGCGAAGCCGGCGGCCGTAAACAGCGCGAGGACGGCCGGGAGCCCAAAGACCGCGAGGGGCAGAGCCCAGGCGAATTGGTCGGCCTCCACCAGCATCGCGGCGCCCATCCACCAGAGGCCCGCCACGAAATAGCCGAAGCCGAGCCACCAGCCGGCGCCGGCGGCGGACATAATCGACGCGCGCGCCAGTCGTTTTTCGCTTTCGTCATCCGCCGCGCCGTCGATCAGCCAGACGGCGACGGTCAGGGGAACGAACATTGCTGGAATCACGTCGAAAGGCGCCAGCGCCAGCGCGCCCGTCGCGCCAGCGAAGAAGGCGATCGCCCGACGCGTCCAGCCGCGGGCGAGAATGATGCGTCGCGGCAGCGTCGGCGCCGGCGCGTCCGCGACGGCGATCTCGGCAATCTGCGCCATCAGACCTCGAAGGACACTGCGAATCGGCCCTGGCCGACTTTAAAGCGATTCGGCGGACAAATTTGTGCGCGCCGAAGGATCGTCTCATCCCGGGCGCCGCGCCCGCACGCGCAGCTTGCCCACACGCCGCGGATCGGCGTCGACGATTTCGAATTCATACGCCTCGACCGGCGTCGCGATGATTTCGCCGCGCATCGGCACGCGGCCGGCGAGCCAGGCGACGAGACCGCCGAGAGTCGTCACTTCGGCCGGCGTGTCTTCGAGTCTGAATTCGACTCCGAGCCGCGCCGTCACTTCGTCGAGATCGGCGCGCCCGTCGATGATGAAATCGCCGTTTTCCAATTCGACGAAACCCGATTCGTCGACGACGTCATGCTCGTCCTCGATGTCGCCGACGATCATTTCCATGATGTCCTCGATGGTGACGAGGCCGTCGGTGCCGCCATATTCGTCGATGACCAGCGCCAGATGGGTGCGCGTCGCCTGCATGCGGATCAACAGATCGAGCGCCGGCATCGAGCGCGGCACGAAGAGCACCGGCTTCAGCAGATTCGCCTCCGACAGCGGCGTGTCGAAGTTGATCCGCTTCGGTTCAGTCGTCGCGGCGCCCTCGCGATGATCCGCGCAGAGCGCGATGTGATTGACGAAGTCGCGGATGTGGATCATCCCGCGCGGGTCGTCGAGCGTATCGGCGTAGGCCGGCAGCCGCGAATGGCCGGCGGTGCGAAACTGCTCCAGCGCGTCGCGCAGCGGCGCGTCGAGCGAAATGGCGATGATGTCGGCGCGCGGGATCATCGCGTCGTCGACGCGCATGTCATGCAGGCCGAGCACATTTTTCAACAGCGCGCGCTCGTGCGGCGTCACGTCGCCCGGCGCTTCTTCCAGCCGGTCCTCGATATCCTCACGCACCGAGACGGGCGCAAGACCAAGAAAGCCGCGCAGCCTGTCGATGAGGCTCGGGCGCGGCGCGTCGCCAGCGCGTCCTAATGGAATAGGGTCGTCGGCGTTATCGTATCGCGTCGACATGGGCTTAATTCAATTCGCTCCGCCCGCCGCCGGCCCCTCTGCATCCTCTGCATAGGGATCTGGAAATCCAAGCGCCGACGCGATTTTGCGCTCCAGCGCCTCCATCCGCTCGGCGTCGGCGGGGGTCTCGTGATCATATCCGATCAGATGTAGAAATCCATGCGCGACCATATGGGCCGCATGGGCCCGCAACGTCTTGCCCTGCTCCTCCGCCTCCCGCGTCACAGTTTCATAGGCGATGATCACGTCGCCAAGGAGAGGCTTGCGGTCGATCGCGCCAGGGGTCGGAAAAGACAGGACATTCGTCGCCTGGTCCTTGCCACGCCACTCGGCGTTGAGGACGCGGATCGTTTCATCGTCGCAGAATGTGACGCTGACTTCACAATTCGAAGCAAGAGCGGCGCCGCTGGCTGCGAGACTCTGACGAACGCATGCTTTCGCCAAATTCTCCAGGTCGGCGACCCGCCGCCAGGCGGGCGCCGCGAGGTTGACGTCGATGTCCACGGTCAGACGTCTCCGCGCGGCTGCTTGCTGGCGCGCGCGGCGCGCTCATAGGCGCCGACGATTTGCCGCACGAGATCATGACGGACCACGTCGCCTTCGGAAAAACGCACGCGGCCAACGACATCGAGATCGGCGAGCAGGGCGACCGCTTCCGAGAGGCCGGATTTTTGTCCCGGCGGCAGGTCGGTCTGCGACGGATCGCCGGTCACGATCATGCGCGAGCCTTCGCCCAGCCGGGTCAGAAACATTTTCATCTGCATCGAACTGGCGTTCTGCGCCTCATCGAGCAGGATGCAGCTTCTCGTCAGGGTGCGGCCGCGCATGAAGGCGAGCGGCGCGACCTCGATGAGGCCGGTCTGCATGCCGCGCTCGACCATGCGCGCATCCATGAAGTCATGGAGCGCGTCATAGATCGGGCGCAGATAAGGATCGACCTTGTCGCGCATGTCGCCGGGCAAAAAGCCGAGCCGTTCGCCGGCTTCTACGGCGGGCCGCGATAGAATGAGCCGCTCCACCGCGCCTTGCTCCATCAGTTGAACGGCGTGGCCGACCGCGAGCCAGGTCTTGCCGGTGCCCGCCGGACCTTCCGCGAACACCAGCTCATAACGCTTGAGCGCGCGCAAATATTGATCCTGCGCGGCGTTGCGGGCGCGCACCGATCCGCGCTTGCGGGTCAGAATCTGTTCGAAAGCGCCGCGCGTCGGCTCGGAATCGGGAAACAGGCTGCGCTGGCGCGCCGTCTCTTCGATGGCGCCGTCGACGTCGCCGATCGTGATCGTCTGACCCAGCGCCACGCGCTCGTAAAGCGCCTCGAGCACGCGGCGCGCATGTTCGCAGGATTCAGCCCTGCCTTTGAGCGTGACGTGGTTGCCATTGGCGAAGGAGGCGACGCGCAGGCGCCGTTCGATCCTGGCGAGATTTTGGTCGTAAAGTCCGAAAACGAGGGAAGCGTGACGGTTGTTTTCAAAGGCGAGCGTGATTTCCGCTTCGGGCTCGCTCGCCTCCGGTCCCCGTGCGGAAAGCAACGGGTCGTCGATTGTCGTCAAGCCTTCGCCTCCTCGCTCATGAGCCGAGCCGACAGGGAATTCGAGCCCGCCGCGATGATTTCCACTCTGACGTCGCGGCCAATATGCTCGATCGAACCCTCGGCGTGCACCGCCTGCAAATAGGGACTCTTGCCGGCGATCTGCCCCTCGTGCCGGCCGGGCTTCTCAAACAGCACGTCGATCTCTCGCCCGACCGTCGCCGCGTTGAACGCCTGCCGCTGCTCTTCGAGCAGGGCCTGCAACGCGGCGAGGCGTTCGCTTTTCACATGCTCCTCGATCTGATCTTCGCGATCGGCCGCCGGCGTGCCGGGCCGGGCGGAATATTTGAACGAGAAGCTCGACGCGAAGCCGACGCTGCGGGCAAGCGCCATCGTCGCCTCGAACTCGGCGTCGGTTTCGCTGGGAAAGCCAACAATGAAATCGGACGATAGGGCGACATCCGGCCGCGCCTTTCGCAGGCGCTCGGCGATCGAGAGATAGGCGTCTGCGTCATGCTTGCGGTTCATCGCCTTCAAAATGCGATCCGAGCCTGACTGAACCGGCAGATGCACATAGGGCATGAGCTTTGGAATCGCGCCATGCGCGTCAATCAACGCCTGCCCCATGTCGACCGGATGACTTGTGGTATAGCGCAGACGAGTCAGCCCTTCGATCCGCGCCAGTTGGTCAAGAAGCGCGGCGAGGCTCGATTCGCCACCGCTTGTGTCCAGCCCGCGATAGGCGTTGACGTTCTGGCCGATCAGCGTGATTTCGCAGACGCCGGCGTCGACGAGGCGCGCGGTTTCGGCGACGATCTCGGCGACCGGACGCGACGCTTCGGCGCCGCGCGTATAGGGCACCACGCAGAAGGAGCAGAATTTGTCGCAGCCTTCCTGCACGGTGACGAAGGCCGAAACGCCGCGGGCGCGGATTTGGGCGCGGCTGGGGGCGGGCAGGGCGCGAAATTTGTCCTCGACGGCGAACTCCGTATCCGCGATGCGGGCGCCGTCTCTTGCCTGGCGCAGCAGTTCCGGCAGGCGATGGTAGCTCTGCGGGCCGACGACGAGATCGACCGCGCGCTGGCGCTTGAGCACTTCTTCGCCCTCGGCCTGCGCGACGCAGCCGGCGACGACGATTTTCATGTCGCGGCCTCGCGCGTTGAGCGCGCGTTTGGCGATCGCCAGCTTGCCGAGTTCGGAATAGATTTTTTCCGCGGCCTTTTCGCGAATATGGCAGGTATTCAGGATGACGAGATCGGCGTCTTCCTCGCTCTGGGTCTCGGCGTAGCCTTCGCGGCCGAGCAAATCCGCCATGCGCGTCGCGTCATAGACGTTCATCTGGCAGCCGTACGACTTGACCAGAACTTTTGGTGGCGGTGGAGCCTCAGACCGCTGAGGCCTAGTTCGCGTCTCAACCAGTTCTTTGACGTCCGTGACTATTTTTTTGCTCCATCACGCGCCGCGGCGACTCGATCCGCCATACGAGCGGACGCAGTATACGACACTTTTTGCGCTCACGCGCCGCAAGTTGTCCGGCGCTTTGATTATTTCCAAATCAATCGAGCGATCCGGCAGATCATTAGGCGACGCCACGAAATAGCTGGATCGGCCACTGGAGCTTTGGCGAGCCTGGAGGCTCGCGTTCCAAAGGCGGCGCATCCTGGACCGCGAGCCTCCAGGCTCGCATGGATGCAAGCAAGCCGGAGTTGGCGCATTTAGTTCGCCGTTCCGACGTCGACCGCCTCGTAGCGACCCTGGCAGTCACACGCGTCGCCCGCAAACAGCCGTTCAATCTCGACTGCGCCCATGCGGTCAAAATCGTCAGGAATCAGGCCTTCTCCGATCATAAAGCCAAGACGCCTATCTCGGGGCGAAAGGGCATTTTCAGCCCGCGCGGCCTTTCCATCACGTTTTTCGCTCATCGGTTGTTTTCGGTCAGATTTCCAGCCGCAGATTGATCGCCGCGCGGCGTTCGCCGCTGGCGCGCTGATAGTAATTCTCGCGCCTGCCGATCTCTTTAAAACCTTCCCGGCCGTAGAGTTTCAGCGCGGCCTCATTGTCGTCGGCGACCTCCAGAAACACCAGCCGGGCGCCGCCGCGCTCGAGATGCTCCAGATGTTTTTCGAGAATGCGCCGGCCCAGTCCGGTGCCTCGGCGTGCGGGATCGACGGCGAAAGTGAGAATTTCGGCGTCAGGCGGCATCAAGCGGGACAGGATGAAGCCCCCGAGTTCGCCTCGGCGGTTCTCTGCGACCGCGCCGTCGGCGACGATATGGGCGTCGGCCAGATAATTCTCAAAGTCGATTTTCGACCAGCCGAAGGCGAAGGACGCGCCATGCAGCCGTTCGCAATCTTCGGCGCGCTCCGAGCCGATCGGCTCGATAATGAATGTCGGCTTGGCGAAGAAGGACGAAAGCAGAGTCATGGCGCAAATTCACGCCTGCGCCGAAGCGGCGACGCAGGCGCCGGCCGCGTCACGCTGAATGGCGGCGCCTTGCGCCGCGTCGGGCTCGGAGCCCGGCGCCGCGACGTAAGGCTCCTTGAGATAAAGCGGACGCGCCGGCGCGGTTTCGGGCTGCGCGGCGAGCCCCAGGCGGGCGACGAAGGCGATGTCGGGCGCGGCCTGCTCGCTGGCGATCTTGACCGGTACGCCCCGGATGCGCGCCTCCTTGGCGAGGAGCGGCGCGCCGGAGCCGATGAGCAGCAGGGGGCCGGAGCCAAGCGCGCGCAGCGCTTCATGAGCGCCGGCGCGGCGCGGCGAGAGCAGCGGACGTCCGGCGGGACCGAAAGCGGCGATATAGACCTTGCCGTGGCGCGCATCGATCGCCGCCGCGACGACGCCGTCGAAAGGATCGAGAATGAGCGGGGCGGCCAGCGCGGCCAGCGTCGAGACGCCGACGATGTCCGCCTTGCAGGCGAGCGCAATCGCCTGGCCGGCGGCGAGGCCGATGCGAATGCCGGTGAAGGAGCCGGGGCCCACCGTCACGGCGACCCGATCGAGCGAGGCGAAGCCGCCCTCGACCTTGCCCATGACTCTCTGGATTAGCGGCAGCAGCGCCTCTGCGTGGCCGCGCTCCATCTCGATCGATTCGGCGGCGATCGGCGCCGCCGCGTCCTGGTCCAGCACACAGGCGGAGACGGCTGGCAGGGCGGTGTCGATCGCAAGGATTCGCATGATTCTTAGATTATGACGGTTTTCGAGGCGCGATCAACGTGGCCTCAGAACGCGTCATTAATACGTCCCTCTACGCCGGCTCGACCGCCTTCACCTGCGGCAGGAAATGCCTGAGCAGATTCTCGATTCCGTGCCGCAACGTCGCCGTGGACGACGGGCATCCCGAGCAGGCGCCTTTCATCGCCAAATAGACGACGCCGTCCTTGAAGCCGCGAAAGACGATGTCGCCGCCGTCGCCCGCGACCGCCGGGCGCACCCGCGTTTCAATGAGCTCCTTGATTGTCGCGACCGTTTCCGCGTCGGCCGGATCATAGAACTCGCCGCCGGACTGCGCCGGCGCGTCCCCTTCGATCAGGAGCGGCGCGCCCGAGGCGAAATGCTCCATGATGGCGCCGAGAACGACGGGCTTCAGATGCGGCCAGTCGGTTCCGTTCTTCGTCACAGAGACGAAGTCCGCGCCATACATCACCGCTTCCACGCCATCGATGGAAAGCAGCGCCTGAGCGAGCGGCGCATGGGCGGCGTCGCCCTGCGAGCGGAATTCCATCGCGCCCTGGCCAAGCACGTCATGGCCTGGAAGGAACTTGAGCGTTGCTGGATTTGGGGTGGATTCAGTCTGGATGAACATGGGTCGGCTCCTGCGTCCGGTTCAAGGCCGGCGGGAATTGCGCGAATATCACACATCGTGCGCTTTGTGACATCGTCGACAGTCTATTTATGCGCTTCGCCACAGTCTTGCGAGACTCTTCTGCGCGCGAGCCATCGCCTGAGCGCGACCGCGGCCCAAACCGCCTCGACGAGGCCGAAAGGCCAGGCGCCTTGAAGAAACCCATAGACCGAGCCGAGCGCGCAGGCGATCGCGAAACACAGAACGAACCAATGGCTGCGTTCCTCCAGCGCATAGGCAAGCAGCATCGCGCTCACCGCGAAGAGCCCGAACCATGTCAGCGCGTCCATCGGCCAATCCCTTTGGGGTCCTTCTTGCATTTGCCATGCCCGAGCGAATCCCGCAGTGTCAATCGATGGACGAAACCGCGCTCATCGACGCCAACGCCGCCTATTATCGCGCCTTCGCGGCGCGCGACCTTGAAGCAATGAACGACCTTTGGGCGGAGGAGGGCTGTTCCTGCGTTCATCCCGGCTGGCCGGCGCTGGTCGGGCGCATGCCGGTGCTCGCCTCCTACCGCGACATTTTTCGTAACCCAGGCCAAGAAGCCGTGACGGCGCGGGACCCGCAGACGCTTATCGAAGGCGCCGACGGCCGCGTCTTTTGCGTCGAGGAGGTCGGCGGCGGCCTGTTGCTCGCGACGAACTGGTTTCGCTGGAGCGGCGAGCGTTGGCGGCTCGCGCATCATCAGGCGAGCCCACTCGCCATGGCGCCGTCGGTGCGGCGCGACGAGAAGCGGTCGTTTCATTAGGCCTGTTCCCGCCGTCGTCGCGAGGGCGCGGGCGATCCTCGGATTCATGACCGTGAAGCGCTTCGCACTCGACACGCGATGAGGCGGCTTTACGAGTCAGTTTCCGCCGCCTGCTTCTTCCGGCTCGCCTTCTTGGGCTCCCTTCGCGGTCCCTCCACCAGCCGTACCACGACGCCCCAAAGCGTGCGCACGTCCTGTTCCGTCAGGCCCATGCGGTGGAACATGTTGCGCAAATTGCGCGACATGACCGGCTTCTTGGTCAGCGGACGGAAGAAGCCGCGCCTGTCGAGCTCGCCTTCCAGAAAATCGAAAAAGGCGAGCGTCATGTCGCGCGTCGCCGGCGGCGAGCGTTCCTCGATCTCGAAGGGAATGGCGTCGCCATGCGCGGCGCGAAACCATTCATAGCCGGTGAGCAGCACCGCCTGGGCGAGATTGAGCGAGGCGTAGGCGGGGTTGACCGGAAAGGTGAGGATCGCGTCGGCGAGCGCCACATCGTCATTGTCGAGCCCGGTGCGCTCGGGCCCAAACAGCACGCCATGCTTTTCGCCCGCCGCCATGCGCGTAGCGGTCGAAGCCATCGCCCGCGACGGAGTCATCACCGGCTTCATCTGGCCGCGTCCCCGCGCCGTCGCGGCATAGACGAAGGACAAATCCTCGATCGCCTCGCGCACGCTCTCATAAAGCTTGGCGCTTTCGAGCAGATGCACGGCGCCCGCCGCCGCCGCATAGGCGCCCTTGCGATAGGCGCCGGTGCGCGGCCAGCCTTCGCGTGGCGACACGAGGCGCAGGTCGGAGAGGCCGAAATTGGCCATGGCGCGCGCGCACATGCCGATGTTGACGGCGAGCTGCGGCCGCACCAGCACCACCGCCGGCCCGCCTGAAAGAGCCGTCTTGCTGCGATCCGTTCCCGCCCCGACCAACACGTCTCCTTGCGCTAAACGGCGGCAAATTAGGGCGGAACGCGCCTTTGGGGAAGGGCGGCGCAAAGCTCGGCCGAAGGCCTCGCGCTTGCTACCCAAAACCTCGAGCCGACGCTATAAGGCGCGCGAACGGAGGAGCGGGCGCATGCGGAAGATCGAGGTTGCAAATCCCGTCGTCGAACTCGACGGCGACGAAATGACCCGCATCATCTGGGCGCACATCAAAGAGAAGCTCATTCGCCCCTATCTCGACATCGAGCTCATCCGTTACGATCTCTCGATCGAAAATCGCGACGCCACCAATGATCAAGTGACGATCGACGCCGCCTACGCGATCAAGGAACATGGCGTCGGAGTCAAATGCGCGACGATCACGCCCGACGAAGCGCGGGTGAAGGAATTCCATCTGAAGGAAATGTGGAAGTCGCCGAACGGCACGATCCGCAATATCCTGGGCGGCGTCATCTTCCGCGAACCGATCATTTGCAGAAACGTGCCGCGCCTGGTGCCGGGATGGACGCAGCCGATCATCGTCGGCCGTCACGCCTTCGGCGACCAATATAAAGCGACGGATTTCAAAGTGCCCGGCAAGGGCCGCCTGACCATCAGATTCGAAGGCGCCAACGGCGACGTCATCGAGAAGGAAGTCTTCAGCTTTCCCGGCTCCGGCGTCGCGCTGGCGATGTATAATCTCGACGAGTCGATCAGCGAATTCGCGCGCGCGACATTCAACTACGGGCTCACGCGCAACTATCCGGTCTATCTCTCGACCAAGAACACGATCCTCAAGGCCTATGACGGCCGATTCAAGGATTTGTTCCAGCAGATTTACGACGCCGAGTTCAAGCCGAGATTCGAGGCGCTCGGCCTGACTTACGAGCATCGGCTGATCGACGACATGGTCGCCTCCGCGCTCAAATGGTCCGGCGGCTATATCTGGGCCTGCAAGAATTACGACGGCGACGTGCAGTCCGACACGGTCGCGCAGGGCTTCGGATCGCTCGGCCTGATGACCAGCGTGCTGATGACGCCCGACGGCAAGACCGTCGAGGCCGAAGCCGCCCATGGCACGGTGACGCGCCATTATCGCGAACATCAGAAGGGGCACGAGACCTCGACCAATTCCATCGCCTCGATTTTCGCCTGGACGCGCGCGCTTGCGCATCGCGGCAAGCTCGACGGGAACGAGGATCTCATCCGGTTCGCGCGCACGCTCGAGGAAGTGTGCGTCGCAACTGTCGAGTCGGGTTTCATGACCAAGGATCTGGCCCTGCTTGTCGGCTGCAATCAGAAATGGCTGTCGACGACCGGCTTCCTCGACAAGGTCGACGAAAATCTGCGCAGAGCGATGGGATGAACGACGGCGAGACGAGCGATTGTCAGTGGCGCCGGTCGCGTCTATATAGGCGTCGCCTATAGGCCAATTAAGGATTCGCGAGATGGCGGTGGATCTGGAAGAAACGTATAAGCCTTCCGAAGACGAACCCTTTATGTGCGATCGGCAGCGCGAATATTTCCGGCGCAAACTGCTGGCTTGGAAGGAAGACATACTGCACGAGAGCCGGGAAACGCTCGCCGCGCTGCAGAATGAAAATGAAAATCATCCCGACTTGGCGGACCGCGCATCGTCCGAAACCGATCGCGCCATCGAACTTCGGGCGCGCGATCGGCAGCGCAAGCTCATTGCGAAAATCGACTCGGCGCTGACGCGCCTCGACGACGGCAGTTATGGCTATTGCGAGGAGACGGGCGAGCCGATCTCGCTCAAGCGCCTCGATGCGCGTCCGATCGCGACGCTGTCGATCGAGGCGCAGGAGCGTCACGAACGGCGCGAAAAAGTCTATCGCGACGACTGAGCAATAAACTCGCAAAAAAAGCTCGGCAAGAAACTCAGCAAGAAACTCAGCAAGAAACGCGTTTCGGTCGCGAGGTTAAGAGGCGCCGCCCGTCGCGACGCCTTTTTTATTGTTTCTCGTCGGGGCGGCCGAGCAGTCGCGCCATCTCAGCTTCAAGCGAGTCGAGCGGGTCAGCTTCCACCTGAGTCGCGGGCGGCGGCGTTGCGGGCTTTGGCGGCGGCGGCGACGCCGGCGGAGGCGCCGGAGGTCTCGCAGGCGCCGGCGGCGGCGCGGCGGGTCTCACCGCCGGCGACGAGGAGGCTGGCGGCGGGGCGGGCCTTGGCGCCGGGGGCGGCTCTGACGGCCTCGGAGCCGGGGCCGGCGGCGGCGGCGCGGCGGAAGACGGCGGCGGCGGAGACGTGACGGACGCCGCCCCATCGGACGGCGCGGTCGGCTCCTTCGTGCGCATCGACAGCCGTTGCTGAGCGCGCGCCAGGAAGGGAGGCGTCGACGGCCGCGTCGGCGGCGGACGCGACGGCGGGGCGGACGTGCTCGAAATCCTTGGGCCCGAAGGCGGCGGCGTCGACCCTGTCGATTTTCTCGGCGCCGGGGCGAAAAGGTCAGGCGGCAGATTGACCGCTGCGGCCGCCGCCGACGGCAGCGGCGATTCCAATTCTGTGGGAGGAGCCGAGGGCTCAGCTGGCCAGTTCGTGGGCGACGGCGCGGCGCGCTGTTCCGCGGGTCGGCCGGCCGCCGCGCCCTCAACCCGGTTGATCATCGCCTCGACCAGGACGTCGGTGGGTCCGCCGATCAGCAGCAGATGTTCGACATTGTCGCGCCGCACAATGACGAGCTGGCGCTCGCGGTCGAGGTCAAAAGCGTCGACAATGTCCAGGCGGCGCGCGCTTTTGCGGCCTCCCGGCGCGCGGACGCGGCGTCCGAACAGCAGACGGAAAATGTAAAGCACGAGCACCGCTGCGACGAGGAAAGCAACAAGCGCTCCAAGCGCCGGCAGTAGCTGAGTGAATTTATCGGGCATGAACGGCTGATCTCTGGTTCGAACGCGCGTGAACCTTGCCAAATTAACAGCTTTTCTGGCAAGCGCTGAAAAAAGGTTAATGAATGGTTAATGTGCGACGAATCAGTGTCCTAATCCCGCGACCGGCGTTGCTATTGTCGCCATCCGCGGCCATTGTTTTGGGTGATTCTCTATGCGTTCGCTGGGTCAACATCGAGGGCAGCGTTAGCACGGCCGTCGCGATCGGCGATAGCGACATATGGCGGATGGTTAAGAAATGACCGACAGGACGGGATCCTCCGCCATGGAGCGCAGCGAGCGGCCCCCGAATGTGGGCTTGACGCTCGCCCTCGTCATCGCGCTCATCGGCGCGACCGCCGCCTACTACCTGGCTCCTTCGGAGCTTGCGCCACGCATCACCGTGCTCGCGCTGGCGATTTTCGGCGTCGCTGGAATCGTCTTTCTGTGCGCTTATGCCGTCGGGCTGATTCAGTTTTCTGGCCGCGTGGCGAACAATGATCTGACGAAGATCATCGCCGACACGTCGAGCGAGGGGCTTCTCGTCGCAAGAGCCGACGGGCGCGTCGTTTACGCCAATGACGCCTATCGGGCGATGTGCGACGCGAAGGACTCTTCGGGCGTTCAACTCGTGGAACGGCTGTTTTCCGGACCTCCCGAAGTCTCGGAGGCGATCTATCGATTGGCTCAGGCGGCGCGGGCCGGCGTCTCGCACAGCGAAGACTTGCGGCTGTCGCCGCCGCTCTCCGGACAGGGACATGTCGGCTGGTATCGGATTCGCGTCCGGCCGCTTCCTGCGCCGGGCGGCCGGGTCTGTCTGTGGGCCGTCGCCGACGTCACCGCCGATCGAGAGAGGCAGGAGAACTACTTCCAGGTGCTGCAGCACGCGATCGACTTTCTCGACCATGCGCCGGCTGGCTTCTTTTCCGCCAGTCCCGACGGCGCCGTCTCCTACATGAACAAAACGCTCGCCGGCTGGCTGGGTTACGATCTCACCCAGGTCGGATCCGGCGGCGCGACGCTCTCGTCGATTGTCGCCGACAATGGCGCGGCGCTTCTCGCCGCCATATCGGGATCCCCCGGAGAGGTGCGGACCGAACAGATTGACCTCGACCTGCGATGCCGCAATGGCAAGTCGCTTCCGGTCAGGCTGCTGCATCAGGTGGCCTTCGGCCAGGATGGAGAAGCAGGCCCCTCGCGCACCCTGGCGCTCAACCGCGCCTCCGGCGAGCAGTCGGAAGAGAATCTGCGCGCCGCCGAAGTTCGGTTCGCGCGCTTTTTCAACTCGACGCCGATGGCGATGGCGACGCTCGACGGCGAGGGGCGTGTGCTCGCCTCGAACGCCGCTTTCGCGAAATTGCTGCCGCAGGCGCTGAAATCGGGGCAGGGCGGGGCCACAGCGCCCTGGTCGGTGCTCGCGGGATTGGGCGAACGCGACGGCGCCGCGCTGCGCGCCGCGATCGAGGACGCCATTGAAGGCAAGGGCGAAGTGCGCCCGGTCAATGTCGTCTTCGAGGAAGAGGCCGGCGGCGGACCCCGTTCGGCGCGCTTCTTCGTCTCTTCCGCCGAAGACGCCGGCAAGAAAGGCGCGATGGTCTATGCGCTCGACACGACCGAGCAGCGCAATCTGCAGGAGGAGTTCGCGCAGTCCCAGAAGATGAACGCCGTCGGCCAGCTCGCCGGCGGCATCGCGCATGACTTCAACAATATGCTGACCGCGATCATCGGCTATTCGGATTTGCTGCTGTCGAGCCATCGGCCGACCGATCCGGCCTTTCGCGACATTCGCCAGATCAAGGAGACCGCCAATCGCGCCGCCGGGCTCACGCGACAGCTGCTGGCCTTCTCGCGCCGCCAGACGCTGCGACCGCAAGTGCTGCAGCTCGGCGACGCACTCTCCGAGGTGCAAAATCTGTTGCGCCGCATCGTCGGCGAGAAGAACGAGCTCGAACTGCGGCTCGGCCGAGATCTCTGGTTCGTCAAGGCCGACATCACCCAGTTCGAACAGGTGATCATCAATCTCGTCGTCAATGCGCGCGACGCCATGCCGGACTCCGGCGGTCGCGTGCAGATCCGCACCCGCAACGTCGCCGCCTCGGAATGCGCTTCGATCGGCGAAGCGGCGCTGCCGCCGGCGGATTATGTGCTGATCGAGGTCGAGGACACGGGCGTCGGCATTCCCGCCGATGTGAAAGAAAAAATCTTCGAACCGTTTTTTACGACGAAGGAGGTCGGCAAAGGCACCGGCCTCGGCCTGTCGACCGTGTTTGGCATCGTCAAGCAGTCTGGCGGCTTCCTCTTCGTCGACAGCGAAGTCGGGCGGGGCACGACATTCCGCATTTTCCTGCCGCGCTACGCGCCGGAAGAGAAGGAGACGTCGCAAAAGTCGGATACGCCCAAAGCGGCGTCCGATTATACCGGCCAGGGCGTGGTGCTCCTGGTCGAAGACGAGGACGCCGTGCGCTCGATCGGTTCGCGAGCGCTAACGTCGCGCGGATTCACCGTGCTCGAAGCGACGACGGGGATGGAGGCGCTCGAAGTCGTCGATCGCGTCGACGGCAAGATCGATCTCATCGTCTCCGACGTTGTCATGCCGGAGATGGACGGCCCCGCCATGTTCGCCGAACTGCGCAAGCGCGGCGTCGCGGCCAAGGTCATCTTCGTTTCCGGCTATGCCGAAGAAGCCTTCGCCAAGAACCTGCCCGAAGGCGATTTCGGATTCCTGGCGAAGCCATTTTCGATCAAACAGCTGATCGAGACGGTGAAGGCGCATATGCCCTGAAGCGGCGCCCGCGCCTCTCATAAGCTGCTTACACCCGAATTTTATTTTGTCGGATGATGAGATGGTTATTTCTTGTACGTCAATGCTCGACAGTGCACTCTGGTCCTTGACATTTTTGTTTGCAATGATGGTCGACGCATTCGAATCCATCGTTGCAGTCCTTTAGGCTTTGGCAGGTCCCCGGGAGCTTGCACTCGTGGTTCGCTTGGCAGGTCTTCGGAGGTTGGCACGCGGGAAGACAAACATTGTCTCCCGACCTCACCTCCAAATCGACGGCGACGCGTGTGACGCTGACCTGCCACCGGAGAGTTGGACCGTTTGAAGCTGGAAAATTCTAATTTATCCGTCCTGGCCGGGCGGAGGGTTTTTCATGAAGAGGTCGCGGTTCAGCGAGCAGCAGATTGCTTTCATACTCA
>Ga0233425_10000322_pt1 | contig 125083 bp, 101 predicted proteins | sample Watercolumn_Towu_2_FD_181712 | JGI IMG/M metagenome (GOLD analysis project Ga0233425, IMG submission 181712) | Freshwater microbial communities from Lake Towuti, South Sulawesi, Indonesia - Watercolumn_Towuti2014_140_MG | ecosystem: Environmental > Aquatic > Freshwater > Lake | place...
CGAGATCGGCTGCACGCTCGAGATCCGCGACGGTGCGGTAGAGATCCTGGAGCAAGCCTCCGGGCAACGTTGGCTGGCAGAAGGCACCAACGCTGCCGTGTCCGTGCCGCAGGATCACCAACGGCCGTTAACGCTGAAAGCGCGGACGGTCATTCAATCGGCCGGCGATCCGCCGGCCCCTTGTGAGGTCGAACTGGCTCTGCAACGGCCGAACCAGATCGAGGGAGCCACTAGCCCAGGTGCCGGGCAGGTCATGGTTCAGACCGCGCCGCTGACGTTGCAGCTGGTTGGGGCCGTCGCGCGGCGCTTTGCCACCGAATTGCATTTGGACGGCACTCTGGCCGGCGGCTGCACCGCACAATGGGAGGCAACTCGTGCACAGATTCGTTTCGATCACCTGCGGGCCGAACGGTTCTTGCTGACGAACCCGGCCTGGTTGGGTCCAGATGAACTGCGATTGGCCAGTGTCGATCTGCAAGGTGAGCTGTTACGGGAGAATGGCACATGGTACGCCCGGAATGTGCGGCTCGCGTCGGACTTGGGCATGCTCGAGGCAACCGGCTCGGGTGTGATGCCAGCAAACGGGCGAGACTGGATGCCTGCGCTGCTGGCGGCCAGTCTGCAGCTGAAGGCCGATGCGGACCTCGCGCGTCTGGCCGCGCTGTTGCCCCACACGTTTCGAATCCGCGAAGCGACGCGGATCGTCTCGGGTCGGGCAACGGCCGATCTCACGAGTCAACCGCAGGATGCAGGGCAGGCTTGGAACGGCAAACTGCTGATTCACAATCTCGCGGCCGAACATCAAGGCCGGCCGATCGGCTGGGACCAGCCAGTGGAGCTGACCATTGCCGCTCTGCAACAGAACCAGATGTGGAATGTTCGGCAGCTCACCTGCCGGGCCAGTTTTCTGAGCCTGGCCGCACAGGGAAGCTGGGCAGCGGGAAACCTGAAACTGCAGGGTGACTTGGCACGATTCGCTCAGGAGACCGGCCAGTTCGTGGACCTGGGCCAACTGCGTCTCGCTGGTAACGTGGCGGCCGAGGCACAGTGGCAAAGCAGTACCCAGGGACAACTCACGCTGTCGGGGCGCGGCACTGCGCAGTCGCTGGAGATTGTGATACCCGGATGCCGTCCTCTCCGGGAACAGCAACTGCAACTGCAGATCGCCGCCAGCGGTCAACTGGCATCCGGTCGTATCACGCAGATCGACCAGGGCCAGGTCCAGCTCGTCTCCGCGAACGATCAGCTTTCGCTCCAACTGACCCAGCCGGTTGCCCTGGGTCCGCAAAACGTCTGGCCTGTGCGGTTGCAGGCTGAAGGCCAGCTCGCGTCCTGGCTGCCCCGGGTGCAGTCCTTTCTGCCGTTGACGGGCTGGGAATTTACAGGAAACGCCAACCTGAACGCGGAGGGCCGGTGGGCCCAGGAACTCCTTGACCTGCAGTCGGTCAAGCTCAATATCGGCGATCTCGTAGCGCGAACTCCCAGCGTGGTGATCCGCGAACCGGCCGTGCAATTGGAGGCGACTGGTATTTGGAATCGCGCCGCCGGTGAATTGCGCTCGCGCTCGCTGACTCTGGCAAGCACCTCCGTGGCCTTGCGGGCCGCGGATGTGCAGCTGCAGACGAAAGACAATCAGCTCACGATGACTGGTGACATGAGCTACCGGCTGCAGTTGCAGCGCGCGTTGGCCTGGTTGAGCGGCTCGCTGCAGAAGCCGCTGGATTTCCAGCTCTCAGGCGAAACCACGGGCCGGCTGCAGTTGAACAGCACCGGCAGTGTTACGGCGGCCAAGTGTACGGCGGAAGTGGCCGACTTCGTCTACTCCACACGGTCCACGCCCAACTCGGCAGGCGGAATTCCGGCAGATGGGTGGCGCCCCGCCTGGAATGAACCGCGGCTGCAGGTCTCGGCCGACGGCACCTACGACGCCTCTCAACAACGGATCTCGCTGGCCGATCTCCAGATAGCCGGACAGGCGCTCACCGCAGCCGCCAACGGTACGATCCGGGAGCCAGCCGGCCGCTGCATCCTGGAACTGCAGGGCAAGCTGGCCTACGATCTGCAACAGCTCGTCCCCCGCTTGAGTCCTCAACTGGCAGCTCAGGTACAGATGGCCGGCCGCGAGACGCGCCCTTTCCAAATCGCGGGCCCATTGTTCGCCACGGTTGACGCACCATCTGCCAGTGCTGCCGTGCGTCCTGTCAGTACGGACCCCGCCGCGTCCGGTGCACGTGTGACGCTTGAGCAAATGAAGGCACAAGCGAGTCTGGGATGGCAGTCCGTGAGCGTCGCCGGCCTGACGCTGGGCCCCGGCAATCTGGAAACACAATTGGCCGACGGAGTCCTCACCGTCACCCCGCTGGACCTGGCCTTGGCGGAAGGCCAGTTGCATCTTGCACCGCGCGTCGACCTGGGAAAGACCCCCGCTGTCTTGACACAAGACGCCGGGCCACTCGTGCAACAGGTGCGCTTGTCGCCCGAGATGTGCCGTAGTTGGCTGAAGTTCGTCGCTCCCTTGATTGCCGACGCCACTGCCGCCGAAGGCCAATTTTCCGTGTCGCTGGAGGGCGCCAGCCTGCCGTTGACGAATCTCGCAGCCGGCAACGTCAGAGGTGTGCTGAATGTGCACTCGGCGCGCGTCGGTCCTGGACCGCTGTCCCAGGAACTATTGACTGTCGCCCGCCAGGTCAAAGCCATCATCGACCGACAACCGGCCGCGGCCAATTCCAGTGCTTTTGGCCAATGGCTGGAATTGCCTGCGCAACAGATTCCCTTTCAAATGGTCGAGGGACGCGTGCACCACGAAGGCCTGCAGTTGACGATCGGGGACGTAGTGGTGCGGACGAAGGGCTCCGTTGGTATCGATGAGTCCTTGCAGCTCCTCGCGGAAGTGCCAGTGCGCGATCAGTGGGTCCAAAACGACCGGTACCTGTCGGCGCTCCGGGGACAGGTGTTACAGTTACCCGTACAGGGATCGTTGGGACGACCGCGGGTCGATACCCAAGCACTGGCGGGCTTGACCCGCCAGACCGTGACGGGAGCAGCCTCGCAGTTGCTACAACAAGAACTGGGACGCGGACTCGACCGCCTGCTGCGGCCGCCAGGGCAGCAACCGGGGACGGGACCCTAGACACAAGCGGGAACGAAACGGTGCAACTACTGCTGCTGGGGACTGCCGGGTATTTTCCGACCGAAACGCGGCATACCCCCTGCCTGATGCTGCCGGAACTCGGCACCGTGTTCGACGCGGGAACGGCCATGTTCCGCGTGCGCCAGTACCTGACCAGCCCCAATCTGGACGTCTTTCTCACACACGTGCACTTGGACCATGTCGTGGGCCTGTCATACCTGTTCGGTGTGCTGCCGCCCGGTGGATCGCGATCCGTACGCGTACACGGGGAACCCGCGCACTTGGCGGCGGTTCGCGAGCATCTGTTCCATCGCACGTTGTTCCCCGTCCTGCCGCCGATGGAATACGTGCCCTTGTCTGGCCCGGTAGGCCTCCCGCGCGGCGTCACCCTGCGCTACTTCCCGCTCGACCACCCCGGAGGCACGCTGGGCTATCGTCTCGACTGGACCGGCGGGTCCTTCGCCTACGTGACCGACACCACGGCTCGCACTGACGCGGCCTACGTCGACGAGATCCGCGGCGTCGAACTCTTGGTGCACGAATGCTACTTTCCGGACGGGCAGGAGGAAGCCGCCGCTCTGACCGGACACAGCTGCCTGACTCCCGTGCTGGATGTGGCCGTCAAAGCACGCGTCGGACGGTTGATTCTCGTGCACATCAATCCGCTGGCCGACAATAAACGACCGCTCGACCTGGACTACGCCCGCCGCATCTTCCCAGCGACAGAAATCGGCGTCGATGGCCTGGTGGTCCATCTCTAACGCCGATCGTTCGACCGGTCTCAACAGTACCGGCGCTCAACCTCCCCGCAACATGCGCAGGATGTATGCGCAACCCCAGATGATGCCGACAACGGTCAACACTGTGTAGATGACCGACACAGCCACGAGCAGCATGCGGACGGCCAGAGAATAGCGCGTCCTCCAATAAAGCGGTATGCCCAGACATCCCACGTGCAGAATCATCAGCACAATCAACCACGGACGATCGGTCAGGCGTTTGGTTGGCAACGCCTGCGTCGGATCCGCGGCTGTGGAACGCTCGCAATGCGGACATCGGTCCGCATCCGCGGCAACCACCTGGCCACAGTACGGACAGACGATGTCGACAAGCACGGCCGTTGATTGCTGTTTGCTGGTCATTGGGCGGCAACACGGACACACATCATGTGACGCGGCAACTCCAGCAGTAAAGCAGAACCAACGATGTTGTACCACCAGGCGGCAGGGCCGCCGACCACATCGGTGCTATCGCACCGGCACAAGAACCCGCTCCCGTTGGTCGCTGCCGTGCTCATGACAACCACCGCTTTGCTGCCTGGTGGATCCAGGCGGCAGAGCCGCCGACCACATCGGTGCTATCGCACCGGCACGAGAACCCGCTCCCGTTGGTCGCTGCCGTGCTCATGACAACCACCGCTTTGCTGCCTGGTGGATCCAGGCGGCAGGGCCGCCGACCACATCGGTGCTATCGCACCGGCACGAGAACCCGCTCCCGTTGGTCGCTGCCGTGCTCATGACAACCACCGCTTTGCTGCCTGGTGGATTCAGGCGGCAGGGCCGCCGACCACATCGGTGCTATCGCACCGGCACAAGAACCCGCTCCCGTTGGTCGCTGACGTGCTCATGACAACCACCGCTTTGCTGCCTGGTGGATTCAGGCGGCAGGGCCGCCCACCACATCGGTGCTATCGCACCGGCACAAGAACCCGCTCCCGTTGGTCGCTGCCATGCTCACGATTACCGGCGCTTTGCTCCCTGTTGGATTCAGGCGGCAGGGCCGCCCACCACATCGGTGCTATCGCACCGGCACAAGAACCTGCTCCCGTTGGTCGCTGCCATGCTCATGACAACCACCGCTTTGCTGCCTGGTGGATTCAGGCGGCAGGGCCGCCCACCACATCGGTGCTGCCCGGGACTATTCACCACGGAGGCACAGAGGGTGAAGAAAGGACACGTGAGGCAAGTAGTTTCGCAACGATCATGATTGGACTGAATCTGACAAGCTGGGTATTACGCCTCTCCTGCTTTCGTCTGTGCTCTCTGTGGCTCTGTGGTGGCTCTTCCGGTTTCGTGGATTTCCGGGCCACCGTACCGAAATGGCGATCCGTTTCTGCTCATCACAGCCGCGCTCGCGGGAGTCAGCGATCCTCTCCAACATTCTGCCGGGCAACTACTTCCGAACAGGCTTAAGAACGATCGCGTATTCAGTGACGATGCGTCGTTCCCGGGGTCATGGGGGCGCCAATTCGAGTCTATTCAGAAAGGGGATGCGAATGCGCGCGGGCCAACAGACGGTTTTCCGGCGTTGACCATCTTCGCCAATCGTTATAAGCTACGGCCGAGTGGGGAGTTGCGCACCAAGCACCAGCATTCTTCACGGATCCGCAGACGGGTCTCGCGTCCACAGTGCACAGGTTTGGTCTCCGACCGACACATTCCTCTGTCGCTGCGTCTCCTGGGGACCGCCATCAGTCTCGTCAATCGCGGCTCGTGTGGGACGGATAGAGCATGGAAATCCTGGAACGAATTTGGGAATACATTGGGCTGTTCTTCAGCGGCATCCTGCGCGGTTTTGAGCGGAGTATCACGGCGGTCTTCGGCTCCTCGAACGCGCGCTACATTCGCCGCCTGCAATCACAGGTGGATGCGATCAACCGGTTGGAGCCCAAGTTTGCGGCGATGAGCAATGAGGAACTGGCCGAGCAGACGGCGAAGTTCCGCGAGCGGCTGGCTGCCGGTGAGACACTGGATGATTTGCTGGTGGAGGCATTTGCCCTGTGCCGCGAGGGCGGGCGGCGTTTCATCGGACTGCGGCATTACGACGTCCAATTGATCGGTGGCATGGTCCTGCACGGGGGAGCCATTGCCGAGATGATCACGGGCGAAGGCAAAACCTTGGTGGCCACGCTGCCGGCCTATCTCAATGCACTCGAGGGCAAAGGCGTCCATGTCGTGACGGTCAACGACTACCTGGCGCGGCGCGACATGGAATGGATGGGACCGTTGTACATGGGCCTGGGTCTGACCGTGGGTGCCATTCAGAGCGACATGGAGGTCATGGATCGGCAGCGCGCGTATGCCTGCGACATCACCTACGGCACCAACAACGAATTCGGTTTTGACTATCTGCGCGACAACATGCGGCCCGCGGCCCGCGGCGACAACCGGTTCCCGAAACGCTACCAGCAGTCGCAGGGGCGCCTGCATTTCGCCATCATTGACGAGGTCGACAACATCCTGGTCGACGAGGCCCGCACGCCGCTGATCATTTCGGGTCCGGCGTTTCAGGACGTGCGCCGGTATTCGGAAGCGGATCGCATCGCTCGGCTGTTGAAACGCGATCAGGACTTCGTCGTCAACGAGAAAGACCATTCCGCTCACCTGACGGACGAAGGAGTGCGCGAGGCGGAGCGTCTGGCGGGAGTGGAGAGTTTCTACACCGCGGGCAACATGGAATGGCCCCATTTGATCGACAACTCGCTCAAGGCGCATTACCTCTACAAGCGCGATGTGAACTACGTCGTGAAAGAGGGGCGCGTCGTGATCGTCGATGAGTTCACGGGACGCTTGATGGAGGGGCGCCAATGGAGCGACGGGCTGCATCAGGCCGTCGAGGCCAAGGAAGGCGTGAAGATCAAGGAAGAGACGCAAACGCTCGCCACGATCACGCTGCAGAACTTCTTCAAGCTCTACGCCAAGATCTGCGGCATGACCGGCACGGCCATGACCGAAGCCAACGAATTCTGGAAGATTTACAAGCTGGATGTCATCGCCATTCCTCCCAACCGCCCGTTGCGACGGCAGGAACATCCCGACGTCATCTATCGCACGGAACGGGAGAAATTCCTCGCGGTGGCCGACGAAATCGAACGGCTGAACCGCTGGGATGTCTTCATGCTGAAGAGCGGCGAGGAACGGATCGGCACGATCACCAAGGAAGAAGACGATGCGTATGCCGTTCAGCTGCGCGGAACCGCGAAAGCGAAGGAACGCATCGTCAAGTCCGACGTCGCCATCCTGGAACGGAAAGGACGACCGGTTCTGGTGGGAACCGTGTCCATCGAGAAGAGCGAACGACTCTCGGCGCTGTTGGAACAGCGCGGCGTCGAACATCAGGTCTTGAATGCGAAGTACCACCGGCGCGAGGCGGAGATCATCGCCCAGGCCGGACGCGTGGGCGGTGTGACCATCGCCACGAACATGGCGGGCCGCGGTACGGACATCATTCTCGGCGGCAATCCGGAGACCATGGCCTGGGCCCGCCTGCAGGACAAGTACGCCACGCGCCTGGATGTGCCGCGCGAGGAATGGAATGAACTTGTCGCGTCCATCGAACAACAGGAGCAAATGAAGGAGCAGGGGGACTTCGTCAAGCAACTGGGGGGATTGCATGTCATCGGCACGGAACGCCACGAGGCGCGGCGCATCGACCTGCAGCTGCGCGGCCGGTGCGGCCGCCAGGGAGACCCAGGCAGCAGCCGCTTCTACCTGTCCCTGGAAGATGACCTCATGCGGATCTTCGCCGGTCCATGGGTCAAGAACATCCTGGAACGCTTGGGCATGAAGGAAGGGGAACGGATCGAAAGCCGCCTCGTGACGCGCCGTATCGAAGCCGCCCAGAAGAAGGTGGAGGAGCGCAATTTCGAGATCCGCAAGAACCTGCTGGAATATGACGAGGTCATGGACGAGCAGCGCAAGCGCGTGTACGGCTACCGCCAGCGGATGCTCGACGGCGCCAACTGCCGTGACCTCGTGGTCGATATGATCCACGAGCAGGTCAACGAATACGTCGATCGGTTCTTGAACCGCAATTACGGTCTCGAATCCTTCGCGAAATGGGCCGGCAGCCGGTTGAGCATGACGTTTGAGCCGCGCGATTTCCGCGGCATGGACTACGAGACCGCTCAGCGTTTTGCCAAAGATGAGGCCGAACGCATGGCCGAAACGCATGTGCTGGATGCGATCGAAGAGAACCTGCCAGACGAAGAAGACTCCGAGGCGGAATGGAACTGGGAGGCCTTGGCCAAGTTCGCCAATACCCGCTGGGGACTGAACCTGCGCGACCGGGACCTGAAAAAGGCCGGACGCGAGGGCGTGTCAGAATTACTGATTGAGCGGGCGCGCGACGCGCTATCCCAGGTCGATCTGGCCGAGGGCGCGCCGATGCTCGCCGAAGACTACGGCCTGCGCACCACCGTGGCCTGGGTCAAACACAAGTTCGGCATCGACGTGGCCGTCGACGACATCCGCGGCCGGGAAATCGACGCCATCAAGAAACTGCTGGAACAACAGGCGGCCGAGTGCTACGACCGGAAGGAATCCGAGTACCCGGTGCTGGCGGGCATGTACCGGTTCACTACGGGCTCCGGCCCCCATGCACGACTGGACCGCGACGCGCTCGTGAACTGGGCCAACGCGCGCTTTCAGGCCTCGATCGATATCGACGACCTCCGTAATCGGCAACGTGACGAAATCCGCGCTATCCTCCTGCAACACAGCGCGGTTCACCAGCGGCGCGCTCAAGCCGCGCTCGACGAAGCGCAGCAGCAGGTCGAGAGCCTGTTTGCCGCGGCGGAACCCGGTCAGACCGCCACGCTCGCAGCTCCCGGCAAGGACAGCCTGCGGACGCTTTCTGATTGGATCAAGGAGCACCTGCACTACGAATTGAGTCCGGAGGAAATTGGCCGGCTGAACCGCGGCGAGTTGTCCCAGAAACTCGTCAGCGTCCTTCAGGACCAGTTCCATCCGGAAATCCGCTACATGGAGCGGTCGCTCCTGCTGCAGATTGTGGATGCGGCCTGGAAAGACCACCTGCTGGCCATGGATCATCTGCGCAGTTCGATCGGCTTGGCCGGCTATGCGCAGCTGGATCCCAAGGTCGAATACAAACGCGAAGGCATGCGGCTCTTCGAGTTGATGTGGACCGCGATGGGAGAACGCGTCACGGATCTGATTTTCCGCATGGAACAACTCAACGAGGAATTCGTCGGTTCCACTTGGGTCGAGAGCAGCGCGCGCAAGGACCAGGCCAAATCCACCTCGGATATCGCCAGCGAACAGGAAGCCGCGATTCAGGCCAGCCAGGGGGAGGCCAAGATCGAGACCATCCGCAACCGCGGCAGCCGCGTCGGTCGTAATGATCCCTGCCCCTGCGGCAGTGGCAAGAAATACAAGCAGTGTTGCATGCGCAAAGCGTCTCCCATGGCCTAGCTCGGATATTGCACCCAGCGAAAAGATCCACCAGGGCCCCAGAAGAGTCGGCATGTTTCGGGAAGGGAATCCCCACATGACCCTGCTGCTGAATATCGTCTACCTCCTGTTGTTGGCGTGCCTCTCTCCGTGGTTGCTGCTGGCCGCCTGGCGGCAGGGGAAGTACCGCGAGGGATATGCGGCCAAACTGCTGGGACTCGTGCCGCACCGTGCCGGCCCGCGGCCCTGCATCTGGCTGCATGCCGTGAGCGTCGGCGAAGTGAATCTGCTCCAGACGCTCTTGGGTCGCCTGGAGGCGTCCTATCCCGATTGGGACTGCGTCATCTCGACCACCACCAAGACCGGCTATGAGTTGGCCTGCCGCAAATATGCGCCGCGCATGGTCTTCTACTGCCCTTTGGATTTCAGCTGGGCCGTGCGGACGGCCCTGCGGCGCATCCGCCCCGACCTGCTGGTCCTCGCGGAATTGGAGTTGTGGCCCAATCTGATGCGTGCGGCCAAAGAGCACGGCGCCAAGCTCGCGATCATCAACGGTCGTCTCAGCGAACGCAGCTTCCGCGGCTACCGGCGCATCCGGTACCTCTTGCGTTCCACGTTGCGGTGCCTCGATCTGGTGGCGGCGCAGAACGATGAATATGCCGCTCGCTTTCGTGCATTGGGGGTCGCGGATGCCGTCCTCTGCGTGACAGGTTCCGTCAAGTTCGACGGCGCCCAGACAAATCGTGACAACCCCGCGACACAGAAGCTGGCGCACCTGGCCGGCGTCGATCCGCGCGACGTGGTGTTCCTGGCGGGGAGCACGCAGGATCCCGAGGAGTCGCTGGCAATCGAGACCTACCGCACGTGGAAGGACACTTATCCCGAGCTGCGGCTGATCCTGGTGCCGCGCCATCCCGCACGCTGCGACGAGTTGGCCCGCACGCTCGACAACAGCCGGCTATCGTGGCAACGACGCAGCAGACTCGAGGCCGACGGACCGCTTCCCGGCGCCCGCATCTTGCTGGTGGATACGGTGGGCGAGCTGGGGGCCTGGTGGGGGACGGCGCACCTGGCTTTTGTGGGCGGCAGCCTGGGTTCGCGCGGCGGGCAGAATATGATCGAACCGGCAGCCTACGGCGCGGCGGTCTCCTTCGGTCCGAACACCCGCAATTTCCGGGACATCGTCGCGCTGATGCTACGGCACGATGCGGCCCGCGTGGTGCACGACGGCCAGGAACTGTCTGCCTTCGTCGGGCGCTGCCTGGAGGATCGCTCCTGGGCGAATGCCCTGGGCCAGCGCGCGCGGGAATTGGTGGCGAACCAGCGCGGAGCCACGGACCGCACGGTGACACTCGTCGCCAACCTGCTCCGCGCATCCGGCAGGGCCGCACCGGCTCGGTCAGAGTTGACGCATTCCCGCGCAGGGCAACGCGGTGCGGCCTGACCCGCGCGACGTATTCCGGTAATTCCCGGTGCGCGCTCAGCGCACGTTCATTTCACAACTCAAGCCGCCGGCCGCGGGAATATAGCAGGCGCGCGTGTAGTCCATCACCATGCGGTGAGCGCTGAATCGCCAGCCCAGCGTGGCAATGGAATTCATCATCCAATGGATCCACCGTCGCGGCAGGCCGTCAATATCCCGGTCGTAGAACATCGGGACAATCTGTTCTTCGAGCACGGCGTAGAGACTGTCGCCGTCACGCTGATCGGTAATCTCCTGGGACACGTGCTGCGTCCCTTTGCCGATGGCGAAACCGTTGCTGCCGTCATACGCCTCCGCCCACCAGCCGTCGAGCACCGACAGGTTGAGTCCGCCGTTGAGCACCGTCTTCTGACCGCTGGTTCCGGAGGCCTCTTGCGGACGCCGGGGATTGTTCAGCCACACGTCCACACCCTGGATGAGGTGCCGGCAGACGTTGATGTCGTAGTCCTCCACGAACACGATCCGGTTCTTGAAGCGCGGATCAAGACGCGCGTTGGCGATGCGCTGGATGAACTGCTTGCCGGGATCATCCGCGGGATGAGCCTTGCCGGCGAAGATCATCTGCACCGGACGGTCTTTGTCATTCAGCAGAGCCAGCAGGCGTTCTTCATCCCTCAGAATCAGGCTGGCACGTTTGTACGTGGCGAAGCGGCGGCCGAACCCGATCGTAAGCGCGTTCGGATCCAGGATGTTCCGCGCGGCCTCGACGACATCCTCGCTTTCTCCCCGGCGCCGACACTGCCGGCTGACACGCCGCCGGACGAATGTCAGCATCAGGTTCTTCAGCGAATTGTGCGTTTCCCACAGCTCGCCCGGATCCACGTTGTAGATGTTCTGCCAGACGTCCGGTTCGCCCATGCGGTGCATCCAGTTCGGCGGGAAATGGCGGTCGTACAACTGCTGCATCTGCCACGCCAACCAGGTCGGTACATGGACTCCGTTCGTGATGTGGCCGATCGGGATCTCTTCCTCCACGCGCCAGGGCCACAGGTGCGCCCACATGCGCCGCGTCACTTGTCCGTGCAGCGCGCTGACGGCGTTGGCACGCCGCGACAGTTTCAGACCGACGACCGTCATACAGAAGGTCTCTTGCTGATTCTGCGGCTCCACGCGTCCCAGGCCCATCAGCTGGTCGTAGGAGATGCCCAACTGGTCGCGCAGGGGACCCAAGTGCTCTTCCACGAGCGCACCGCTGAAACGATCGTGCCCCGCCGGCACCGGCGTGTGCGTGGTGAAGACCGTATGATGCGCCACCTCGCGCAGCGCATTGTCGAATGACAGGCCGTCATCCTGCATACGTTCGCGCACCACCTCGAGCGGTGCGAAGGCGCTGTGCCCTTCGTTCAAATGATACACGCCCGGATTGATGCCGAGTTCCCGCAGTGCGCGCACACCACCCACGCCCAGCAACAGCTCCTGCCGGATGCGCGTGCGCTCGTTCCCGCCATACAGCCGGTTCGTCAGTTCCCGATCCTCGGGCCGGTTGCCCTCCACGTTGGAGTCCAGCAGATACAAAGGCACACGGCCCACCTGCACCAGCCAGACCTTGGCAAACAGCTTGCCGTCCCGCGTGTCGATCCGCACCGTGATGGGCTTGCCGTCCATCGTACGCGCCGGCTCCAACGGCATGTTCTCCACGCGCGTGTCCTGATAGTCTTCTTTCTGCCACCCATTCTGGTCGAGGTGCTGCCGGAAATAACCCTGGCTGTAGAAGAGCCCCACGGCGACCAACGGTACACCCAAGCCGCTGGCGCTCTTGATGTGGTCGCCCGACAATACCCCTAAGCCGCCGGAATAGATGGGCAACGATTCATGCAGGCCAAACTCCGCGGAGAAGTAGGCCACGGGCTTGGCACCCAGGACGCTGGCGTGCGTGGCGCCCCACGCCGGTTGCGTCGTCATGAATTCCTTCATGCGCCGCACGGCATAGTTGATGCGACTGTAGAGCACCATTTCCGCAGCGCGTGATGCCAGTCGCTCCGGTGTGAACTCGTGCAACAGCGCGATCGGATTGTGGTCCAGTTGGCGCCAACGGATCGGATCCAGATCCCGAAACAGATTGATGACCTCGTAATGCCAGGACCACCAGAGGTTACGAGCCAGCAGCATGCACTTGTCATACAGCGCGTCGGCCCCCAGTTCGCCCGTCGTTTGCACATCGGGCCCGGTATCCACGACGGAATCCGTCTGACTCATGCCCAGTCCCCTTCGCTTCGAACCGAGTTTTGCTTTCGGATGGAAATCTGCTAACGTAAACGGGTTTCGTAATGCCCAGAGGTCTCGGTTGTCAAGTGGATCAACGGTCGACAACCAGAGAAACGGGTAAGCTGGCGAGGAGCGGTAAAGTGGATGCTCCCTGCGGCCGACCGTTACCAATAAAGGACAATATACACCGTCTTTCTCGCGCATCGGATGCCGTCCTCCCCGGCCTTGAACCGAAGGCGGGATATCGGGTTCCGGTCCCCTCCAAAATGGGCATGCGCACCACGTGGTTGGGTATCAACGGCAAGCTTTGACAGCAGGAATCGGGCAGTGGTCGAGCAAACAGACGTTACCTGGCATGCACACAGCGTGAGCCGTGACGAGCGCGAGCAACTCCAAGGACACCGCGGCTGCGTCGTGTGGTTCACCGGCCTGAGCGGATGTGGCAAGAGTACTGTCGCTAATCTGGTCGATCGCGAATTGTTCCGCCGGAGTGTGCGCAGTTTCGTTCTGGACGGCGACAACATCCGTCACGGTCTGAACGCGAGCCCCGCGATGTTGGCGCCGGAGTACGGTGTCGAGTTCGCCGAGCGGTTTGGTCTGGGATTCTCGGCGCTCGACCGCGCGGAGAACATTCGTCGGATCGGTGCCGTGGCAGAGATGTTTGCCGCCGCCGGCATCGTGACGCTAACGGCGTTCGTAAGTCCCTATCGTCGCGACCGAGATGCCGTTCGGCGGCTGGTGGAGTCGCGCGGGCGCGCGGGCGATTTTGTCGAGGTCTTCGTCGACGCGCCGCTCGAAGTGTGCGAGCAGCGGGACCCGAAAGGCCTGTATCGCAAGGCGCGCGCCGGCCAGCTTACCGGATTCACCGGCATTGATGATCCGTTCGAAGCACCAACACATCCGGAGGTGCGGCTGGACGCCGCCTCCCATCCGCCCGCGGCACTCGCGCAGCAACTGATCCAGCATCTGCAGCAACACGGTATCGTCCGTTGACGGCGCGGGCTACGCCGCAACACGAACGCTGAGAGTACCGCCGCACGACATGGCCAGGACTTCGCGGGCCAGTTGGCGGTAGTCCTCCGCACCGTGAGACGCAGGGGCATAGTCGAAGATGGACTGCCCGAAGCTCGGAGATTCCGCCAGGCGGATGTTCCGGCGAATCCGCGTGGCGAACGTTTGCGTGTCCGCCCAGACACCCTTGGCTTCAGCCTGGCAACGGAAGAACGCCTCCACGTCGGAGCTGACTTCGGCTGCCAACCGCGTCCCCGTGTCATACATGCAGAGCACCACCCCGCTGAGGCGCAATCGGGAGTTCAATCGTTGGATCACGAGTTCGATCGTACGCAGCAGCTTGCTCAGCCCGTGGAGCGCCAGAAAGTGCGGCTGCAAGGGGAGAAACACTTCACTCGCCGCAGTCAGCGCATTGAGCGTGAGGACTCCCAGGGAGGGTGGACAGTCAATGATCAGGTAATCCAAGGGGTGGCTGTCGTGGCTCAGACAATCGCGCAACACGACTTCACGACCGACCTCGCCGGCCAGTTCCAGTTCGGCGGCCGCCAGGTTCAGATGAGAGGGCACGAGCCACAGGTTGGGGGTTAGTTGGCGGCGCACGTCCGGAATCGTGGCGTTTCCCAGCAACACGTCGTACACCGAGGCTTCCTGTTCCGCCAGCGCGACGCCCAGATGCAGCGAAGCGTGGGACTGCGGATCCAGATCGATCAGGCAGACACGCTGACCTTCCGCTGCCAGCGCGGTGCTCAGGTTGACCGCGGTGGTCGTCTTACCCACACCGCCTTTCTGGTTGATGATGGCAATCGATCGCATGGAAGGCTCCCGATCCGGACTGGGTTGGCAGACCACACAAAGGCGGGGGATTATAGCTTTGCTCGCCATCTGCTCCTAGTTCGGAATTCCCGTCCCCCTGCAGCGGGTACCGCAGGCATTGCAGGCACGCGCGGACGGAAATGTTCCGGGGCGAAACGACTGAGTCCGTGGTGTTCGGCGCGATTTTGGGCTAAAACAGCATGCCGAAGGCAAGGCCACGAGTGCAAGGGGCACTTGGCTGGTGCCGTCGTTCATCAGGGAGAGTCAGTCGTGCGTGTGATCATCGAGAAAAATGGTGAGGAAGTCAGTCGCCGTGCTGCTAAATTCTTTGACGACCTGGTGCGGTGCAAGCCCAATTGCGTGCTCGGACTGGCCACCGGCAGCACCCCCCTGGGGGTGTATCAGGAGTTGAGTCGCCTGCATCGCGAAACGGGACTCGATTTTTCCTTGGTGACAACCTTCAATCTGGACGAGTACGTCGGATTGGAGCCGACGCATCCGCAAAGCTATCGCTATTTCATGCAGACGAACCTGTTCGATCACATCAACGTTGACCCGTGGAGGACGCATGTTCCGGACGGGCTGGCTGTGGACTTCGAGGCCTCTTGCCGGCATTACGAACACCTGATCGCCGATGCTGGGGGAATCGACCTTCAGTTGCTGGGCATCGGCACGGACGGCCACATTGCGTTCAACGAACCGGGATCGTCGTTGGGCAGTCGTACGCGTCTGAAGACGTTGGCCAGCGAAACCGTGCGCGACAACGCGCGGTTCTTTGCCAGCGAGGAAGAAGTGCCACGCCTGGCGGTCACGGTGGGAGTCGGCACGATTCTGGAAGCTCGCCGTTGCCTGCTGCTGGCGATCGGCGCATCGAAAGCGGACGCCATTCAGGCCACGGTGGAAGGTCCCGTCACGGCGCAGATCACCGCGTCAGCGCTGCAGCTGCATCGTGAAGTCATCATCATCGTGGACGAGGCCGCGGCCGGTAAACTGCAGCGGCGGGAATACTACGATGAAGTGGAAAAGTCGCAGCGGCTGGTGGAGAGCAAGCGTAAACGGCCCGCAACGAGTCCCCGTTTCTAGGGGTCCGCACCTCCTTCGGTTCGCTGATTGAGCTGAATCATGCGTCAAATCGGTTTCCTGGACGGCGAAGCGGACGCGCGCCGCTTCGCCGCGTTTCTCGTGACAAACGGAACCACGGCCCATGCCGAGCAGGACGGCGCGGGGTGGGCCGTCTGGGTGCGCGAGGAGAATCAAGTCGACAAGGCCCGGCTGGCCTTTGCCGAATTCCGCGACCGTCCGGATGATCCGCGCTATGAGAACGTCGAGGGCGAGGCGGATTCGATTCTGCGCGCGGATGCCAAGCGCCGCGAGCAGGCACGGCGGAACGTGATCCACATGCGGGGGCGCTGGGGACATGGCCTGGCGCGCCGCCTGCCTTTGGTCTGGACGCTGATCGCCCTCAGCATCGGCGTCGGCCTGATGTCCAACATGGGGCACAATCGCGGCGGTGCTGCGGTGCGCGTCCTGTTGTTCACCGATCCGGTACACATGATTGACCCGCAGTGGAACGTGGGCGATCCCGAGGCCCTGCTGATCGATGTGCGGCAGGGCCAGCTGTGGCGCCTGATAACTCCCATCTTCGTCCATTACGGCCCCATGCACCTGGCCTTCAATATGCTGATGTTCTATCAGCTCGGCGGCCTCATCGAACAGCGCCGCGGCACCTGGCGGCTGGGGGTCATGACCCTGGCGATTGCCGCTTGTTCCAACACGGCCCAAGCGCTGGTCCCGGCCGCGTGGGGAGGCAGCCCGTTCGCCGCCGGCATGTCGGGCGTGGTCTACGGGTTGTTCGGATATGTCTGGATGAAAACCCTCTACGCGCCCGAACTGGGCATGGCGATCAGCCGTTCCACGGTCGTCATTCTGTTGGCCTGGCTGCTGCTGGGATTCGCCGGCCTGCTCAATCGGGGCGATGTTCAGATCGCCAACTGGACACACGGCATTGGTTTCATCGCGGGCGTCGTCATTGGTTACTTGCCGGAACTGGCCCGCGGTCGCATGTGACATTTCATTGGGAAAGCAGTCCCCCATGGCAGACAAGTTCGACCCCTATCGCGAGGCGCTGGTCGTGGAGACCAGCACGATTTGGCCGCCGGAATTGGAGGTCCTGCCGGCCGAGGAGAAGGCCCGCATCGAACGGCAACTGCACGCCTCCCCGCAGGACTGCCAACAGCTGGCCTACGTGCGCCTTCCCACCGGCTTCTGTCGGAAGATCACGGTCAGCGCCGACGACGTCGCCCGGAGCAAGACGAAGACGCCCCCAACGGAGGCTCCCCTCGAGTAGATCTGTGGTCACTGTCATTCGCGTACCCCTGGCCGAACGCAGCTACGACATCGAGATTGGCACCGCGAATCTGCCTGGCAGCGGATCCTTCCTGACCTCGCGACTGCAGCCCTCCCACGCGGCGCTGATCACGGATTGCCATGTCGTGGACCCGCACGCGCGCACGGTGCGCGAGAGTCTGCGCGCAGCCGGCATGCGCGTGGACGAGTGCGTCCTCGAAGCCGGAGAAACCACGAAGTCCGTCGCGCACGCGGAGCGGCTCTGGCATTGGCTGCTGGACATCGGTGCCGATCGCAAGTCGGTCGTCGTGGCCGTGGGAGGGGGCGTCATCGGTGACCTGGCTGGGTTCGTCGCCGCGACGTACGCCCGGGGCCTGGACTTCGTGCAAGTGCCGACAACGCTGTTGGCGCAGGTGGATAGCAGCGTGGGTGGCAAGGTGGCCGTCAATCTGCCGGAAGCCAAGAACATGGTGGGCGCGTTCTGGCAACCGCGGGGCGTGCTGATTGACACGCAGGTACTGGAGACCTTACCGCTGCGCGAGTATCGGGCCGGTCTGGCCGAGGTCGTCAAATACGGCGTGATCCTCGACGCCGAGTTCTTTGTCTATCTCGAACAGCACGTTGCCGAGATTGCGGCCCGCGATCCGGCTGCGCTAAGACACATCATCGCGCGCAGCTGCCAGTTGAAGGGCGACGTGGTGGCAGCGGACGAACGTGAGGAGACCGGACTCCGCGCCATCTTGAACTACGGTCATACCTATTGCCATGCCATCGAGACACTCACCGGCTACGGCCGATACCTGCATGGCGAAGCGGTCGCGATCGGTATGATCTGCGCGTCACGGCTGGCTGAACGGCTGGGCCGCATCGATGCGCAAACAACGCGCCGGCAGATCGAGTTGCTGCAAGCGCTCGGCCTGTCCTGCGAACTGCCACCCCTCGATCACGAGGAGATGATCGCCGCCATGCAGCGCGACAAGAAGGTCGCTCACGGCCGGTTGCGGTTTGTGCTGCCCGATCGTATCGGGCACGTGGAACTCCTGGGCAACATCGCCGGCGAAGACGTGCGGGCCGCGCTGGCCGGCTAGACCGGACAATTCACCGCAGAGGCACAGAGGCTGAGCAAAAGACAAGCAAGGCGGGAAGTCCCACAACGATCATGATTGGACTGAATCTGACAGACGGTGAATTCCGCCTTCTGTACGCTTCTCTGTGTTTTCTGTGGCTCTGTGGTGGCTCTTCTGGTCTCGTGCATTATCCAGGTTTGCTGCCGCGCGTGCTTACGGCCGCGCCACGAGACTGCCGCTGATGCGGCGCACCAGCCGGCGCATTTCCAGCACACTCAATGTGGCCAACACGCGCTGTATCGGCAGCCCGCTGCGCAGGACTACGTCGTCGATGTTCGTGGGCGTGGACAGGACCGCCGCCAGGACGGCCTGTTCCTGGGCGTTGAGCTGCAGTTCGGCCACGCTGCGCAGACAGGATCCATCCGCGCGGAGCGCAGGCTCCATCAGCGGTCCCAGTTCATCGAGGATATCTTCCACGCATTCCACCAGTTTGGCGCCGTCACGCAGGAGTCGGTGGCAGCCGCGCGCGGCGGCGTTATCGACTCGACCCGGAACCGCAAACACCTCGCGGCCCTGTTCCATGGCATGTTCCGCCGAGATCAGAGCTCCGGACCGCTGCCCGGCTTCCACCACGACTACTCCCAAGCTCAGCCCGGTGATCAAGCGGTTTCGTTGGGGAAAGGCCCCCGACCGCGGCGCGCTGCGTGGCGGCGACTCGCTCACCAAAGCGCCCGAGGAGGCGACCTGATCCGCCAACTCCCGATGTTCGGGCGGATAGACCTCCAGCAGCCCGCTGGCCAACACGGCGACAGTTCGTCCCCCCGCCGCCAGCGCGCCGCGATGAGCGGCCGCGTCGATGCCGCGGGCCAGACCGCTCACCACGGTAACGCCCGCGCGTGCCAGTCCGCGTGCCAGACGTTCCGCCTGCCGCAATCCATAGTGACTCGCGTGGCGCGTCCCGACAATGGCCACGGCGACGGCATCCGCGGGGCGAAGCGGACCGCGCACAAACAACACCCCCGGCGGATCATGGATTTCGCGCAACAGCCGTGGATACAAGTCCTCGGTATCCGTGACGACCTCGAGTCCGTGCTCGTCGCAGTCCGCTAGGATGGGCCGCACGTCCATGTCGCGCGCTTGAGTGATGGCACGGGTCAATTTGGGACCGATCCCGGGAATCGCGCGCAATTGGCTGGGAGCAGCTGCCAGCACGGCAGCGGCGTTGGCGAAATGCTCCAGCAACACGCGGCGGGTGCGCGGGCCAACGCCGGGCACGAGCGTCAACCGCAATGTCGCCTCCAGATCATCGACGCACGTGTCGGGCACGTTCATGAGCGGCCTTCCTTGCGGCGGAGACCAGACCAACACGGGCGACCACCTCAATCTAGGCCCGCCGGCGCTGCCCGTCCAGGCCCGGTGCCACGCGGCAATGCGCGCCCGTTCCTCGGGGACAGACTTGGGCACCAAAAAGAAGACCCGTCAGATGCCCAGCTGCGCGAGCGCGTCGGCGAGTCGGGTCACTAAGCCGAACAACGTGGGATGTGTGGTCTCGAAGCGTTCCGCCGTCCCCGACAGCCGATGGCTCAACAAGCCCTGCGCCGGTGCCTCGGTGCTGTGGCGCTGGATCTTGGCCTCGATTTCCGCGAGCGCCTCCTCGAGCAGACCGCGCGTTTCCGCATCCACGGTTCCCAGCAGATGCAGTTCGGCTTCGAGTTCCTTGATCGTGGTCCGCAGCTTCTCGTGGTGGTCCTGCATTGTTCGACCTCCGTGTGGAATCACTCGGGCACCCGCAGACCGGGGCGATCAGGGCTTGATGGAAACGGGCGCCAGGTCCTGTCCCTCGTGCGCTACCTGCGTCTCCTGTTGCATCAATTTTTCCAGCACCGGCCGCACACTGCTGGCTGGCAAGGCGTAACTGGCGACACGACTCGCGCGCGCGATGTTGATCCCGACTGTCTTGCCGTCCAGGCCGACGATGGGACCGCCGCAGTCGCGCGGCCGCAACACCGTGTCGTGCTGGACTACAGCGGGAAAGCCAAAGCGGCGCTTGCTCAACGGACCGCCCAGACTGTCCATCAATTCAGCTTGCTCGGGATTCCCAATGTGGGATAGATCACCCAGTACTGCCGTGATCGACAGCGTGCGCTGCTCGCGCAAGACGGAGAGTTCAATCTGTTGCCCCGGCTCGCGAGTCTCGATCGCCGCGATGAGACCTTCACGGTCCGACAACGACTGCTCTTCAATTCGCAGCACCACGTCTCCGACCTGTAACCCGGCTTTCGCGGCCGGACTGCGGGGCACGATGCGGTCGATGCGGGGGCCCTTCGCAGAATTCTCCAGACCGACACCCAGCACGGGTCGCGGTTGCGGCACCGCGTGTACCGGTGAGCTGACGACTCCGATCGCGGCCGGGGCGTTGTCCAGTCCGGTGGTCGCCAACAGGCTGCCCACCGTCGGCAGATCGGCGTCGGACCATTCCACCACGACCAGATCCTTGGCTTCGACCTTGATCAGCGCCAGATCGGTGGGCGCATCCACAGCCAGCACTTGGCCTTCCAGGCGCCGCCCGTCTGCCAGGCAGCATTCGATGTGCTCATCCAGTTCGCTGGCTTTGGAGAGAATCAAGCCGTCGGAACGGACCACGACGCCCAGTGCCACCTGCACCCCTCCCCCCAGGATCCGCACCGTCGAGCGGCTGGCGTTGTGGACCAGGTCCCGGAAAGCCGCGCGCACATCCGGATGATTGCGCTCGTTGCCGTCCGGCAGCCGAAATCTGCCGAGCCGGTGCAACCAGGTGCGGTGCGCTGCGCTTGGCCCGGCGTCGGGATCCGCTTCCGCAGTCCAGCCGGCGACCGCCGAAAGACAGAGCGCCGCCCAGAGCAGGGCTGGCCCAGTTCGCAGCCAGGGACGTATCCACGCCATCGCCTTCTCCTAACCGTGTCGCCTAATCACGCTGACGGCCAATGATGACATCCACTTGAATCCGCCGGTTGCCGCGGAGCAGTACCAATTCCACCTTCTGCCCGGGTTCGTGTGCCTCAACCAGCATCTTCAGCGATTCGAAGTCGGTCACCTCCTTGCCTGCCAACTTCGTGATCACATCTCCCACTTCGACTCCCGCTTTCTCGGCGGGAGTGCCGGGCCGCACCTGGGCCACCTTGGCACCAGTTGCGCCCACTTCCCCTTGCACGCCCAGATAGGGTCGATTACCGGGGACATAGCCCCACGCGTCGCCAACTTCCAATCGCTCCCAGGCTGTTCGATAGATTTCCACGGGTACATGCAGATTCAGCGTCAGCGAGCCGCCGATCCGGCTGTGTACGCCCACGACGTTTCCATCCATATCGAACAGCGGTCCACCGGAGTCACCGCCGATCAATGTGCAGTCGGTGTTGATAGCGGACTCGTGATTCACGGACAAGACACGGCCAAATCGCACGACGGGTTCACCTGTCGATTGGATACCGCCGGGGTGACCTGTGGCCAGACACCATTGACCTGGCTTGATGCTCTGCGAATCTCCCATCTCTACGTACGGCCAGGCGTCGCGATCCAGTTCCCGCGGTTGGGTCGTGATCTTCATCAATCCGGCATCCACTGTCCGGTAGACACCAAGCGTCTCGGCGGCAACTCGCCGACCGTCGTGCAACACGAGCGTGGCCCGCTGATGCGGCCGCATGATGACGTGTGCCGCGGTCAACACGTAACCGTCGGCACTAATGATCACGCCACTGCCCTGGGCAGGACCAACTTGCACGGCCACCGTGGCGGGAACGACTTTTTCGGACAACGCCTGCAGGTGCGTTTGCATGGCAAGCAGATCGCCGGAATTCACGGGCACGGCTCCCGCGAAGATCTCATGCAGATCGACGGCGGTTTCTTCTTCCGCGCCGCGAACCGCGTGCGCAAAGAAAGCCGTCAGCAAGAGAAGCATCCGGAACAGGAAGCTGCCGCGTGCCCAGACGCGAGCGCACCGATTGTCCACTGCGATTGTCCTTGCCATGATGCTTGACGCGTATCGCACGAACATCCTGCTCGCGCTGGTGGCAGACCCCGTGCGCCACCGCTTCGTGAATGATACCGTATTGCTGGCGCAATGTCCCGCCCCTGATTTGTTGAGGGGCAACCTGTGCGGAATAAAGGGATTGCACTGAATGGCGAAACTGGTCTTTGGATGTGGATACCTGGGTGAGCGGGTCGCGCGGCAGTGGCGGAAAGCCGGCCACGACGTGTACGCGGTAACGCGACGCGAGGCCCGGGCGCGGGAATTAGCGGAACTGGGCATATGTCCGGTGATCGGAGATGTGACTGAGTCGATCAGGCTGCCGAGGATCACCTCGCTCGAGACCGTCCTGTTCGCCGTAGCGCGCGATCGCTTGGCGGACAAGACGCTGCGCGAGGTCTATGTCCAGGGCCTGCAGAACGCGCTCCGCGCGCTGCCGGATTCCCTTCCGCGTTTCCTCTATATTAGTTCAACTGGTGTCTACGGACAAAGGGCCGGGGAGTGGGTGGACGAAGATGCCCCCTGCGAACCGTGCCGCGAGGGAGGTATCGCGTGCCTGGCCGCGGAGCGGCTGCTGGCCTCGGACCGCCTTGGTTCTCGTGCAACGGTCCTCCGGTTGGGAGGGTTGTATGGTCCCGGGCGGATTCCCCAACTCCCAGCGCTGCGGGCAGGCAAGACCCTGGCCGTCGCCGGTTCGGGCTATTTGAACCTCTTGCACATTGACGACGCCGTGCGGATCGTGCTGGCCGCCGAGCAGCACGCTCAGCCACCGTGTTGCTACGTGGTGGCGGACGGCCACCCGGTACAGCGCCGCGATTTCTACTGCGAGGCAGCCCGACTGCTGGGTCTCGCCGCGCCGCGATTCGAGGAGCCGGCGGCCGGCAGCTCGGCAGCCGCCCGGGCTGCCAGCAGCAAACGCCTGGTGACCGCGCGGATGCAGCGCGACTTGTTGAGCGACCTACTCTATCCGTCCTATCGCGAGGGCTTGCGATCGATCGTATCGGAACAGGGCGCCGGACATTCCTGATCGCCGGTTGCCGGAGATTCCCGGCAGTTCAGCGGCAAACCCTGCGAACCGCCGTGTGCAGCCTTTTTTTGGAGCTTGTCATACGGTAGCCTCAAGGCAGCCCATTGCACGAATTGCAGTCTCGATGGGGCAATCGACGCCGGCGCAACCGATAAGGGACCGGATATGATCCAGCGCAAGTCCATCTTCCCGAACGTGATTGAACTGAATCTGCAAGTGGGGCGGATCATTGGCTGCAACGTGTACCTTATTCATGACGCGCACGAGTGGGCGCTGCTCGATGTCGGTTACCAGGACTCGATTGAAGAAATCGTCGAACTGATCCGCCAACTGGATTTCCCCTTCTCGCGGTGCCGCACGTTGATTGCCACGCACGCGGACGTGGACCACGTGCAGGCCTTGGCCAGCGCCAAACAGGCGCTGCGCACCACCGTCACGGCCCATCGGCTGGCAGCGCCGCTGATCGAATCGGGCGACCGCCTGCGCACCTTCGCGCAGATTCCTGCGCAGAACATTGAACTCGAGATCGCACCCGTCAAGGTGGAGAGGACGGTGGAAGATGGTGACATTATTCGCGTGGGCGATCTCGAGTTGGAGGCCTGGTGGACACCTGGTCACACCGAGGGCCACTTGTCCCTCCGCTTCGGCGACCTGCTGTTCAGCGGCGACAATATTTACCGTGACGGCTGCGTCGGCGCGATTGATGCCCATCATGGAAGCGATCTGCAAGCATTCATCCGCTCACTGCAGCGCATCCGCGACAGTAACGTGGCTTGGTTGCTGCCGAGTCACGGACCCTATTTCCGCAAGGACAATCGGTTGCTTGATAGCACCATTGCCCGGCTGGAGCGCTATCTCCACATGGCCGATTTCGGCACGTGCGCCATCGACTGGCCCTTGCTGGACGAATGGGAACGAGAGATCGCGGAAGGCCGCTTGCCGGAGTGAGCCCCCGGGGGCTGAGCGTCCGCGGCTTGCCCAACGTACCGGATTTGCCGGATATTCCTTTAACGCCGGTTCCTCCGCGTGCCGATGGGTATTGAGTAGAAACCGGTTCGAACGACACAAGACGCGAATCGGACGCGGATAGGTTCTCACAGACCCAGGGGGAGATCTCGATGATGCGTCGAGCCACATGGATATGCGTCTGCGCCCTCGTATTGGCCGCAGGTCTTGCGAGCCAGTCGGCGCAAGCACAACAACCGCGCGCCTTCGGCCGCACGTGGGGATACGCCTACAACACCCAGGACTGGAACAGGTTCTACCACTACCCCTACGTTTACTACCCGCAGAACTACTGGGGCAATGAGTACTACCAAAGCAGCGAGAGTCTCTACTATCGCTATCCGCCGGAGATGCGGATCCCGGTCTACAACCGGCAGTGGCACAACTACTACCCGGAGGAGCGGCGCTACCACTGGGGCCATCACTTCATGCTGGACGTGTTCTGAAAGGCACGCAGACAGCCTGACGAAGGGACCGAGCCAGGGCGGAGACCGATCCGCCCTTTGTTCTGCGCTGCCGCTCAGCCGCAGAGTCCCTCACGGCCGAGACGGTAATAGATTTCGGTTGCCATCCGCAGCTGTTCGATCGAAATCCACTCGTCGTCCGTGTGGGCTTGAGCGAGCGCTCCCGGACCGAACACGACGGTCGGCGCACCCGCCTGTTCGAAGGCCGGAGCATCCGTGCCGTACGGCACACCGATCTGCCTGCCTGGAGCACCGCAGGCTTGTGCCAGGAAGCCGACGCGCCGCGCGAGTCCGGCATTGTGCTGGTCGGAGAACCCCGGAGTGAGGAGAAACGGCGGTTCATGCTCCATCTGCGCTCCCGGACATCGTGCCGCGATGTAGCGGATAACATGTTCGCGCGCTTGCCACCCGTCTTCTTCCGGAAGCAAGCGCCGGTCGATTTCCACCACGCATGCGTCCGGTACCGTGTTGACACTGATCCCGCCGGTGATGACGCCGACACTCAACGTGGGTCTCCCCAGCAACGGATGTTGGCCCAGGGTCAGTACCGTATCGGTCGCGTAGTCCTCCAGAGCCAACAGCACCCGTGCCATGTCGAAAATCGCGTTATGGCCCGTTTCAGGCCGGGCGCTGTGAGCCGCCCGACCGCGCGTGCGGCAGCGCCACCGTGCGACCCCTTTGTGCGTAACCACGACGTCCAGTTCCGTGGGTTCGGCAACCAACACTCCATCAGGCACGCGCGGGATGAAGTCGCATTCGCCGGCCGCCCACAACTGGGCCATCTGATGAGCGCCGGTGAATCCGTGCTCTTCGTTCACGGAACAGGCCATGACGAGCGTCGGCATTCCGACCGGTCGCTCGCGCGCCAGGCGTGCAAACGCGGTCAGCATGCAGGCCATGCCTCCTTTGACATCACAGGCACCTCGGCCATAGACGCGCTCGTCTTGTACGACCGGGCTCCAGGGCGCTATCCGCATGCCGTCAACGGGTACGGTGTCCTGATGTGCTTCGAAGACCAGGACTTCTCCTCCGGCAGCGGGCGGCGGTGAGCCCACGATTCCCGCCAGGATATTCGCGCGCCGCGGTTCCACTTCCTGCCGGACCCAGGGCACTCCCAGCTTTCGAAAGAAGCGCTCGAGATGATCGGTCAGCGCGTACTCCAGGTACTCCGGGCCGTCCAGGCGGCGGCCCATGGGATTGACACTGGGTATGCGTACCAAGTCACAAAGCGTCTCTACCACGTCCGGCAACATGGGATCCGGTCCTCGCAACGGCGATCCGATATCGGGCGACACAATCTGGCCCATTCTACTCGGACATCGTCGTCCGTCGCGATCAGACCTTGCCGCAGCGCGACCTTCCAGCAGCTGTCTGGGCCGCGTGACGACGTTGTGGTGACCGGCGCCGCGGCCTGCTGCGCTACCTTGACCACCTCATCAGGGGGCGATAGGATGCTGCGCGACGCCTTGAGCGTGGTGGATTCCCACCTCAACCGAGACTCAGGGCAGGATGCGCGCCGCTGGATCCGCCGGCGTTTGCGCGCGGTGCCTTCGAGCGACTCGTTGTTGCCACACGTGCTATCCGGCCAGGCCAACTAACGCGCATGAGTTCTGTACTGCTGCCAACGTTGCTGCTCGTATTTGCCGCGACCTTACTGGCCGCGGGTTTGTTGATTGCCGGCACATTGTTCGGGCCGCAGCGTGCCACGGCCGTGAAGGAGATGCCGTATGAGAGCGGCATGGATCCCATTCACGACGCCCGCCGGCGATTTGATGTCCGGTTTCATCTGGTGGCGATCGTGTTTCTCGTCTTCGATGTGGAGTTGCTGTTCCTTTATCCCTGGGCGGTAGCCAATCGGGCCTGGCTGGCCTGGCTGCGTCCGGGAGAAAGGGCGCCGGATCTGGTCGCGCTGGCGACGGCCGCGCAGGCGGGTCACGTGAACCCGCACCTGGTGTTTGCGGAGATCCTGGTATTCCTGGCCTTGCTGACCGTGGGGTTCGTCTACGCGTGGCGCAAAGGGGTCTTTCGATGGTAGAGATCCCGGAACAGGTGGTGATCAGCCGCTTGGATGCCGTAGCGAACTGGTGCCGCAAGAACAGTTTGTGGCCCATGCCGTTTGCCACGGCTTGCTGCGGGATCGAGCTGATGGCCACGGGAGCCAGCCGGCACGACATGGCGCGTTTTGGGGCCGAGGTGTTTCGTTTCAGTCCCCGGCAATGCGACTTGATGATTGTGGCGGGGCGCGTGGTGATGAAGATGCTGCCCGTGCTGCAGCGCATCTGGCAGCAGATGCACGAACCGAAGTGGTGCATCTCCATGGGTGCCTGTGCCTCGACGGGCGGGATCTTCGACACGTACTCGGTGGTGCAGGGTATCGACCGTTTCATTCCGGTGGACATGTACGTCCCCGGTTGTCCTCCGCGTCCGGAGCAGCTGATCCAGGCCGTCATTGATCTGCAGGACAAGATCCAGAGTGGCGGGACCATCGGCGGTCGGGAGTTTGAAGCTCAACAGCGCCAGGGCAGGAATCGGGCGTTGCTGGAGCTGCCGGTCTTACAGGAATCGTTAATCCCGCCCGGTTCCGGTGGCGGGCGGCAAGCGTGAAGGTGACACCATGCCCGTTTCGCCTGAAGTGCTCATGGCACTCCAACAGCGGTGGCCCGGCTTGCCGACGAGCGAGTTCCGGGGCGAATCGCGCCTTGTTGTGCCGCGGGCAGCGCTGTTCGAGATCCTGACCGCATTGCAGCGCGACTTCGGCTTTGATCTGCTGATCGACATCACGTGTGTGGATTACCTCTACTATCGCGGTGCATCAGATCGGTTCGGCCTGGTATACCTGCTGGCCAATTCCGCCACCAATGAGCGGCTCACCTTGCGCGTGCTGCTCAACGAACCGGACCTGGTAGTGCCCTCGGCGACTCCCTTGTGGGAAGGCGCCAATTGGCTGGAGCGCGAAGTGTGGGACATGTTTGGAATCCGTTTCGACGGCCATCCCGATCTGCGCCGCATTCTGATGCCGGAGGAATTCACGGCACATCCTCTGCGCAAGGACTATCCTCTGCAGGGACGCGGTGAGAGGCACAATTTTCCGGTCTTGGCACGGCGCGAAGCGTGAGATATCCGGACCCGTGCGGGGACCCCTGGTGGGAGATCGTTGTCAATGCCGCTCACTGCCGCAAACACCGGGCGCGAACCCCATGATCCGGAGCAGGATTATCTCTGGACGCTGAACTTCGGCCCGCAGCATCCCGCCACGCACACCACCTTGCGGCTGGTGCTCAAGTTGGACGGTGAACGCGTGGTCGATGCGCGCCCGGAGATCGGCTACCTGCATTCCGGTTTCGAGAAGCTCGGTGAACACCTGGACTACAATCAGTACGTCGCGGTCACCGACCGCATGAACTACATCTCACCCATGGCCAATAATGTGGCCTGGCATCTGGCGGTGGAACGGCTCGCCGGCATCGAGGTCCCACCCCGGTGCGCTTACATTCGCGTGATCATCGCGGAGTTGGCCCGCATCAGTGATCATCTCTTGTGCACCGGCGCCATGGGTCTGGATGTGGGAGCCTTTACGTTCTTCCTGTATGCGTTCTACCAGCGCGAAAAGATCTACGACATCTTTGAGACTCTCAGCGGCGCGCGCTTCACCACCAGTTACACGCGGGTAGGTGGTCTGATGCACGACATGACGCCGGTCACGATTGACCAGATCCGGCAGTTCGTGCAGGACTTCCCCCGCACGCTCGACGACATGGAGCGACTGCTGGACCGCAATCGGATCTTCCACGATCGTACCAAAGGCGTCGGCGTGCTCACGCGCGAGGAGGCGATCAACCGCAGCGTTTCCGGTCCCGTGGCCCGGGCCAGCGGTGTGCCGCGCGATTTGCGGAAAGACGAACCCTACCTGGCCTATCGGGACTTCGATTTCCGCGTCTGCTGCGCGACGGCCGGGGATTGCTTCGCGCGCTACTACGTGCGCATGGCCGAAATGCGCGAGAGCCTGTCCCTCGTCCGGCAAGCCGTGGAGAACCTGCCCGCGGGGCCGGTCAACGTGGGGATCGGAGAGCGGCTGGCTCTGCCGCCTAAACAAGATGTGTACCAGACGATCGAAGGTACCATTTCGCATTTCGAACTGGTGATGCTCAATCGCGGCTTGCAGGTTCCTTGCGAGGAACTCTACACTGCCACGGAAGCACCTAACGGAGAGCTGGGATTCTACCTGGTGGGGGATGGACGCCACGTGGCGTATCGCGCCCGCTGCCGTCCGCCGTCGCTGATCAACTTTGCGCTTTTCCCGCATCTGATTTGCGGACATACGCTCAGTGACGTCGTTGCGGTCCTGGGGAGTCTGAACATCATCGCCGCCGAGCTGGATCGGTGACGGGGAACGGCGCGGGAAGACAGGGTGGCTCTATGGCGGAGCGTGTGCTGACAGACGAGATGCTCGCGGCGATTCGCGCGCTCTTTCCGCGTTACCCGACGCGCCAAGCCGTGACGTTGCCGGCATTGCACATCGTCCTCGAGGGCCTGCGCTACGTGCCTCCACAGGCCGTTGTGGAATTGGCGGAGTTGCTGGGGCTGGCACCCGCGCAGATCCAGGACACGTTGAGTTTCTACGGGATCTTTCCGCAGGACCGCCCGCACGGCCCCACTCGCGTCTGGGTCTGCCGGTCGATCAGCTGCGCTCTGCGCGGCGCGGAGGACCTGTTGCGCGAATTGTGCGCTCAGGCGGGAATCGAGCCGGGCGAAACCACGCCCGACGGTCAACTGACGATTGAAATTGCCGAGTGCCTGGGGGCCTGCGAGCATGCCCCCTGCCTGCTGGCCAACGATGCCCTGCACGCCTGCGTCTCTCGGGAACAGGGAGCAGCGCTCCTGGATCGCCTGAGGAGATCCGGGGCCGCAGACAATCAGACTGTTTCGGAACCACTACCGCGGTGAGGATCGATAGTGGCGGAGTTTGAACCCGTTCTCCTGGCGAATATTGCTCGCGACGGCAGCCACACGCGGGCCGTGTATGAAGCTGCCGGCGGCTATACCGCGCTGAAACGCGTGCTGCGGGAGATGCAGCCGAAGCACGTCGTGGAACTGGTCAAACGCAGCGGTTTGCGCGGGCGCGGCGGCGCCGGTTTTCCGACCGGACTGAAATGGACCTTTCTGCCTGCCGAGTTGCGCGGGCCCGTCTACTTCTGCTTGAATGCCGATGAGAGTGAACCGGGCACGTTCAATAACCGGATACTCATGGAATCCGATCCCCACCAGGTGCTCGAGGGATTGATCCTGAGCTGCTACGCCACGCGCGCGACTACTGCCTATTTCTACCTGCGTTATGAATACCCGCTGGCCTGGAAGCGAATGCAGGCAGCAATTGACGAGTGCTACGCCGCCGGTTACCTCGGCAGCAACATCCTTGGCAGCGGATATGCGCTGGACGTTTACCTGCATCGCGGCGCGGGCGCCTACATCTGTGGCGAGGAGACCGGCTTGATTGAGAGCCTGGAGGGAAAGCGCGCCTGGCCGCGGATCAAGCCGCCGTTTCCGGCCGTGGAAGGTGCGTTTCGCCATCCCACGGTGGTCAACAACGTCGAGACGGTGGCTTGCGTGACGCACATTGCCGCGCGGGGAGCCGAGTGGTTTCGTTCGATCGGCGTACCGCCGGACCCCAACGATCCGCGCGATCCGGGCAGCTTCGGCCCAAAGCTGTATTGCCTGAGCGGCCATGTGGAATCGCCCGGCTGCTACGAAGCGCCGTTGGGGCTGACGGTGCGGGAGCTGATCGAGCGCGGCGGCGGTGTGTGGCAGGGACGCCGGGCCAAGGCGGCCATTCCGGGCGGGATCAGCATGGGGTTGCTGCGCGCAGAGGAATTCGACTGCCGTCTCGATTTTGCGGATCCCGCCAGGTACGGCTGTCTCGGCCTGGGAACCGCCGCTGTGGTCGTGCTGGATGAAACCGCCTCCCTCGTTGACTTCCTGCACAACAGCTGCCGGTTCTTTGCCCACGAGAGCTGCGGCCAGTGCACGCCTTGCCGCGAGGGCACAGCCTGGTCGCTGCGCATCCTGGAGCGCATCCGCGCCGGGCGCGGCCGTCTCAAGGACCTTGATCTCTTATTGGAACTCGGCGACTCACTGGGCATCATTCCCGGCACCACCATCTGCGGCCTGGCCGATGGCGCTGCCTGGTCAATCAAGAACGCAATTCGCAAGTTTCGGGGAGAATTTGAGGACCATGTGCGGCGGACTAATCCCGGCGGTTACCGGGAAACCAACCCCGTGCCGGCTCTGGAGATCCTCACCGCGCATTGATGCCGGCTCCGCACCCATCGCGAGAACCTCGAACAGAACGAAACGAAGACTGGCATGGCAGTTGTCATTGTTGACGGTCACGAGATTCAATTGCAGGACAACGAGCGCCTGAACGGGATCCAGGTCGCCGCGCGGGTGGGTATCGAAATCCCTCACTACTGCTGGCACCCGGGCCTGACCGTGGTGGCGAGCTGCCGCATGTGCCTGGTGGAAGTCGGGCGGCGCGATGCCCAGACCGGCAAGATTACGATGCAGCCGAAGTTGTCGCCGGCCTGCCAGACACCCGCCACCGACGGCACCGTGTTCGTCACCAACAGCCAGAAGGTGGCCGAAGCGCGCGCTCGAGTCGAAGAAGGCCTGCTCATCCGCCACCCGATCGATTGTCCGATCTGCGACAAGGCCGGCGAGTGCCTCCTCCAGGACTACCATTTCCGGTACGGGCAGGATGCCCGCCGCGCCGACCTGAAGCCCTTCACCAGTCGGCGCCGCGAACTGGGTGAAACCGTAACGCTGTTTGTCGACCGCTGCGTGATGTGCAGCCGTTGCGTCCGTTTCTGCCGCGAGATCGCCGGTACCAGTGAGCTGCTTGTAGCCCACCGCGGTGCCCACGAGGAAATCGACGTATTTCCGGGCGCGCCGCTGGCCAACAAGCTGGCCGGCAACGTCGTGGACCTCTGCCCGGTGGGTGCGTTGGGTGATCGCGACTTTCTGTATCAGCAACGGGTCTGGTTCCTGCAGGGACAGGCCCACGTCTGCGCGAATTGCTCCAAGGGATGTTCGATTCGCGTGGATCAGAACCAGGACCGTATCTATCGCGTCAAGCCGCGAACCAATCCGCACGTGAACCGCTGGTGGATCTGCGATGAAGGCCGCTACGGGTGGAAGCACGTGCACGACCCGCGCCGCCTGACTAAGTGTCAGCGGCGGACGGGCAATGAACTGCAGGTGTCGGAATCGTCGCCTCTGCTCGCCGAACTCGACGCGCGTCTGCGACGGTCGCACAAGTTGGCGGCGGTTGTCTCACCGCACCTGACCGTGGAAGAGGCCTACCTGCTCTGCCGCTACGTGCGGGACATCGATCCGGAGGCCGCGTTGGTTCTCGGTCCCGTGCCGCAGGTGGGGGAAGATCAAACGTATGCGGGCCAGTTCACGATCCGTGCGGAGAAGTGCCCGAATCGGCGCGGTGTCGAAGAACTGATCGCGGGGATTGCCGGCAAGTTGGTCACGTGGGAGCAGTTTCTGCCGCGACTGCCGGACGAGCGTTGGGATGCCGTGTGGGTCAGCGGCGGGTATCTCGGCGAGTGGAACGATACCGCCACGGCCGAGCAGTTCGCGTCGGTCGGGACCCTCGTCGTTCAGGACCTGTTTTCCTCCCCGTTGTTGCGCCGCGCGGATTACCAGTTGCCAGGGGCTGCCGCGTACGAGCGGGAGGGGTCCTACGTGAACCGCGCCGACTGGATCCAGTCGTTCTCGTGGGCGATTCGCCCACCCGCTGGCGTCCTCACGGAGGGACAGGTCTACTGGCGGTTGCGGAAGGGGAGCGGGCTATTTCCCGCCCGCCGTGTCCTTGACGAAGTGTCGCACGCGATTCTCTATTTTAGAGCCGCCGATCGTCCTATTCCGGAGTTGGGGTTGGATCTGAAGGTCAATCTCTTGGCGAGTACCTAGCAACTGCCAAGCGCCGGCCGTTGGCCGGCAGACTGCGAGTGCCTGACACATGTGGGAAGCCACCATCAAGATCGCCATCCTGCTGGGCGGAGTCATGACCGCGGCGGCCTATTTCGTGTTGTTGGAGCGCCGCGTCGCCGCCTGGGTGCAGGATCGCATCGGTCCCAACCGCGTGGGGATTCCCTTGACGAACATTCGCGTGTGGGGGCTGGGCCAGCCCCTGGCTGATGGTGTGAAGTTCATTCTCAAGGAAAACTTCACGCCCTCCCATGTGGACCGGGTGTTGTTTGTGGCGGCCCCCGTCGTGATTTTTGCGGCCGCGCTGTCGTTGCTGGCGGTAATTCCCTTCGGCAGCCAGTTGCCCGCGCAGTTGTGGGGCTGGAAGCTCTCCGACCGGCCCATTGACTTGACCGTGGCGCCGGGGGTTGATGCCGCGCTGATCTACGTGTTCGCGCTGTCGAGCATCGCCGTATACGGCGTGATTTTGGGAGGATGGGCCAGCAACAACAAGTACAGTTTCCTCGGCGGACTGCGCTCCAGTGCCCAGCTGGTCGCGTACGAAATCCCCATGGGTCTGGGCATCCTGGGTGCCGTACTGGTGGCCGGCTCACTGAATCTGAGCGAGATCATCACCGCGCAGGCGGAACGCGGCTGGCTGGCTCTCGTGCAGCCTCTGGGATTTGTCGTTTTCTCGATAGCCGCGTTCGCGGAGGCCGCCCGGTTGCCGTTCGACTTGCCGGAATGCGAACAGGAACTGGTGGGAGGCTACCACACCGAATATTCGGGCATGAAGCTGATGCTGTTCCTGGTTGCCGAGTTTCTGCACATGATCACGGCCGCCATGCTGATGGTAATTCTCTTCCTGGGAGGCTGGCATTTCCCCGGAGGACTGACCGGCACGAGCCTCGTTCTGGACGGTTGGGGCGGGCAGAATGATTTCTGGTTCTGGTTGCAGGCCGCGGTGCGCGTGCTGGTGCTCTTCACGAAGGTTTTTCTGGTCATCGTCTTCTTCATGCTCGTGCGTTGGACCTGGCCGCGGTTCCGGTTCGATCAGCTCATGTCCCTGGCCTGGAAGGTCATGCTGCCACTGGGACTCGTCAATTTCGTCGCCGCGGCCTGCCTGGAACAACTGTCCGCCAGCTTCGGTTACGCCTGGCTGCGGTGGCTGTCTGCCGGGATGGCCTGGATCATTCTGGTGGGAGCCTGGGTGGCGGTTTCACTCGTCGTTCCCACCGAAAGTAACCGGCCGCGCCGAAGGGTTCAGCCGCTGGAAGTCCACTTGCGCAGATCGTGATAGGCAGGATATGAAAGCCGACGATCCTCAGATTCATTGGGTCCCCGAACCGGAACTCGGCCTGAGCGGCCGGATGTATTTGCCGATCTACGTCCAGGGTCTGACGACGACGTTTCGCCACCTGAAGGATTCGCTGCAGGGAAAGGCGGTGACGGTCAGCTATCCGGACGAGGAGCCGAAGATCGACAATCCGTTGATTTATCGGGGAGTCCACCGGCTCAACAAGGATGAGCAAGGACGGATCAAATGCGTGGCCTGCTTTCTGTGTGCCACCGCCTGTCCGGCGCATTGCATCGACATCGTGGCGGAGAAGAGCCCCTGGCCGGATCGCGAGAAATACCCGCAGAGTTTCACCATTGACGAATTGCGCTGCATCTATTGCGGCATGTGCGAAGAGGCGTGTCCCGTGGACGCCATCGAGCTGACCAGCTATTACAATCTCACCGGCCGCAGCCGGGAGGAGATGGTCTTCGACAAGGAGAAACTGCTCAGCGTGTACGACGCCACAAAGGACCGGGAGCCGATGCGGTCCCCGCAGCTGGGAGGAACGGTATGAGCGCGCTGCGGGAACAGATTGCGCAGTGGCTGCCGGGCCATTCGCTCCTGGTCTGGGCGCTGATTCTCGGCGGTCTGGGCCTCTGGCTGCGCGTGTCACTGTCCGATCGACCCACGAACTACCTGAGCCGTCTCCTCGGTGGGTTGTCGCTGGTTCTGCTGGGCTTCTGGTTGCCGCGCTTCGGCGGCTGGGCGGAGCAGGCCGTCTTCTGGGTGTTGGCCGGCGTCGCGGTGCTGACTGCGGGCACGGCCATATCCACGCGCAGTCCGGTGTACATGGCGCTCTGGTTTGCCGTCTCCCTATTAGCGACGGCGGGGCTGTTTCTGTTTCAGGGAGCGCAATTCGTCGGCTTTGCCACCATTGTGGTTTATGCCGGGGCCATTGTCGTGGTCTTTCTGTTCGTGCTCATGCTGGCCCAACCCGAAGGCTTGGCCCCCTATGATCGCGTGAGTTGGTCCTGGTTCGCAGCGCCGTTCGGCTTGGTGGCCGGGGGAATCTTGCTGTGCCTCCTGCTGCTGGCCTTGTTGCCCGCGCCCACCGGCGAGTCGGGCATGCCGAACGCCGGAGCGTCCCAGGTCCCCGTCGAGAGCCACCATGTGGCTCGCTTGGGAGGCGAGCTCTACGCGCGCCATCTGATTGCCGTGGAAGTCGCGGGGACCTTGCTGCTGGTGGCGCTGGTCGGCGCCATTGCCATCGTCATTCATGGCCGGTCGTCGGGAGCTTCTGGGGAACCGCGCGCGGGTCTGCGCATCCGTGATCCTGGTTCGGCATCCGGCCCTTGGCCTCGAGGTTCAGCGCCATGAACGAAGCCGCGCTGCTTGTGAACTTCCTGATCGTCGGCGGATTGCTGTTTGTCACCGGCATGGTCGGCTTCCTTGTGCGCCGCAATCTGATCGTGATGTTTCTTTCCGTGGAAATGATGCTTCAGGGAATCTCGCTCAGCCTGATCGCCTGGGGACGTTTCCATCAGGACTTGGGCGGACAGATCCTGGTGTTGTTCATGATTGCCGTGGCGGCCGCCGAGGCCGGAATCGCGCTGGCCCTGATTCTGATGTTGTATTTCAAGAGCCACACGTTGGATGCGGCCTTCTGGCATGATTTGCGTGAAGAGGGACAGCCGCCGTTTATCGATCAAGGTCTGCCCGAAACGCGGCATGAGCAACCGCAGTGGCCGCGTTTAACACCCGCGGGAATTCGTCCCGACGTCAATCAGGACGAGCAACTGCACCGCAGCCAGGTATGAGATGGATCGGATCGACGCATTACTGTTGCTGGTTCCGGCCTTGCCACTGTGCGCGGCGATTGTCTGCGCGGTTCTCGGTCCGCGCCTGCTGCGCCACTATTGCCACGTCCCCGTGGTCCTCTGCCTGATCGGTGCCTGTGTCGCGAGTGTGCTGTTGTTTCGGGCGGTCCCGCAGGCACGTGTACCCGCCGCCGGAGAGCCTCTGACCAGTGTTCCGTTCGAACGCGTGGTTTCCGTCTGGCGGTGGGCTGCAATCGACGACGCGCTGCCGACTCCCCTTTCGTCCGGCAGTTCCCCGCGGCCCGCGCAGTTCAGCGTGGATGTCGTATTGCGCGTGGATGCCCTGACGGCCATGATGCTGACGATGGTGACCTTCATTTCGTCCTGCATCGCGCTGTACGCCGCAGGGTACATGCGGCACGACCGCGGCTATTGGCGGTTCTTTGCCTATCTCGCGCTCTTCGTCTTTTCCATGACCATGCTGGTCTCCGTCAGCAATCTGGTCTTGCTCTACGTCTTTTGGGAAGCAGTTGGTCTCTGCAGTTACTTGTTGATCGGGTTCTGGTATGAGAAGCCGGAAGCGGCGGCGGCGGGTAAGAAGGCGTTTCTCGTCAATCGTGTCGGTGACTTCGGCTTCGCCCTGGCCTTGTTCCTACTTTGGACCACCTACGGCACGCTGAACTTCCATGACACGACGCGGACCGGCCGACCGCTCGACGCGCGCGAGGTGACCGCTGCTGCCGCGCGGGACCAGGCGGTCGGCGCACCGGCGGAACAGGTGGTGCAGGGAGTTCTCAGCCCGTCTCGAATCACGGCCCGGAACTATGTGGCCGGACCGGTGGGACTGAGCATATGCCTGTTGTTGATGCTGGGTGCTTGCGGCAAGAGCGCGCAGTTTCCGCTGCATGTCTGGCTGCCGGATGCGATGGAAGGCCCCACGCCGGTCAGCGCTCTGATCCATGCGGCCACCATGGTGACTGCCGGTGTCTATATGGTGGCGCGCTGCACACCGCTGTTCATGGTCTCGCCGACGGCACAATTGGTCGTGGCCTGCGTGGGTGGTGGCACGGCGCTATTGGCCGCGTTGATCGCCCTGACACAATTCGACTTGAAGCGCGTCCTGGCTTATTCCACCATCAGCCAGCTGGGCTACATGTTTCTGGGCCTGGGTGCGGGTACGTTCCTCGGGATCACGTCCGGTCTGTTTCATCTGTTCACGCATGCTTTCTTCAAAGCTCTGCTGTTCCTCGGTGCGGGCAGCGTGATGCACGCCATGGGTGACATCATCGACATGCGCCGGTTTGGCGGACTGCGGCTGCGATTGCCGATTACGCACGCCACGTTCTTCATCGGCTGTTGTGCGCTGGCCGGCTTGCCACCATTCTCCGGGTTTTGGAGCAAGGATGCGGTGGTTGCTTCCATCGAGGAGCGAATGCATGCGTTAGGTCATGCCGAGGCACCGGCCGAGCACGCCGTGAACAGCGCAACGGCCGCGCAGCATCCGGTTGTGGAGTCCGCACCCGCGCACGCCGAGACCATCTATCGCGGACTGTTCTGGCTGGCGATCTTCACGGGATTTCTCACGGCGCTCTACACGTTCCGGGCTTTCTACCTCACGTTCTACGGACCCGAACGTATTCCGGTCGAGGCGGGTGATCATGCGCACGAGGCTCCGCCCGTGATGTGGTGGCCGCTGGTCGTGCTGTCCCTGGGGGCGGCAGCAGCTGGTTTCATTTGCGACTTGACCTACACGCGCCAGCCCGTGCATCTGTTCGCCGAATTCCTGGCATCGACGCCTTCTCTGGCTACGGGCGCCGCGGCGGCGACGCGCGGTCCCTACGCGTTCCATGCCAGTGTGGCCGCCATCAGCGTGGTCGTGGCGGTGGCGGGAGTGCTTCTGGCCACTTATCTGTATGTCGGTGACGCGCGCGAGGTCCGTTGGCTGAAATCGCTGTTTGACTTCGAGGAGTTCTCACGCTGGTACGAATCAGGGCAGCGCACGAACTGGCACGCCCGGCCTTGGGTCGCCGCCATTGATCGGGCCGCGGAGCGGATCGGCTGCCGATGGCTGGTGAGAATGGCGGGACAACTGTTGTTGTTGATGGGTTTCGTGCTCGCTTCACCACTCCTGCTGGGCAATTTTTTTTCACCGTACAAACTGTCGTTCCACAAGTTCTTCCTCGATGAGCTGTACGATTACGTGGTCGTCGTGCCGCTGCAACTGGCTGCGATCGCGTGCAATTTCCTGGACCGCTGGGTCGTAGACGGCGCTGTCAACGCGGTAGGCAAGTTGGTAATGGCATTGGGCTCCTTGATGCGCTCGCTGCAGATGGGGCAGTTGCAGTTCTATGCGCTGGCGATGTTTCTGGGAGTACTCGTATTGCTCGCTGCGAAACTGATCTTGATAGTGGGTTGATCGCAGATCATGGACGCGTCACAACTGCTGGTGTCGACCATCGCCGCGCCGTTCTTCGGTGCGTTGCTGGTTGGTTCCCTGTCACGGCTGGGGCGTCCCGTCGTGCGCGCGGCAGCTTTGGCGATCACCCTGCTCACCCTGGCGGGAGCGGTGTTGCTCGTCGTGCAGTTTCCCGCCGACGGCTTGGGGGCCGAGCACTATGCCGTCAGCGACTGGCCGTGGTTGGGTGGGAGCGGGGCGGCTCTGAATATCCGCTGCAGTGTCGGTTTGGACGGCTTGGGTTTGTGGCTCTTCGGTTTGACGGCCTTGCTGCTGTGCAGTTCCGTACTGGTGAGCTGGCAAGCGATCGAGGAACGGCCCGCTCTGTTCTACGGCATGTTGCTGCTGCTCGAGGGCGGCTGTCTGGGAGTGTTCTCCGCGCGGGACATTGTTCTGTTTTATGTCTTCTTTGAATTCACGTTGATTCCCCTATTTTTTCTGATCGGCATTTGGGGCAGCGAGGAACGGCGCCTGGCGGCCATCAAGTTCTTCCTTTTCACCTTGGCCGGCAGCGTGCTGACTTTTCTCGGTCTGCTGGCGATCGTGCTCTGGGACTATTTTCACGGCAGCCAGCAAACGCTGCGGTTCTCCATTCCCGAGTTGACTGCGTCTCTGCAGGCTCATCCCATTCGCCCGCTCTCCGGGCAGTTGTTGATCTTCTGGGCGCTATTCGCGGGGTTTGCCATCAAGGTGCCTCTATTTCCGCTGCACACCTGGCTGCCGCTGGCTCACGTGCAGGCGCCGACGGCGGGCAGTGTTGTACTGGCGGGAATCCTGCTGAAGATCGGCACCTATGGCTTCGTTCGTTTCAGCCTCCCGATGCTGCCCGAGGCGACTGCCCACGCGCTCCCCTGGATGCTCTGGCTGAGCGTGCTGGGCATTCTCTATGGTGCGCTGGTGGCCTTGGCGCAGCACGACCTGAAACGACTGATCGCTTATTCCAGCGTGAGTCACATGGGCTTCTGCATGCTCGGCCTGTTCGCGCTGAATCATCTCGGCGTGCAAGGTGGAACGCTGCAGATGGTGAATCACGGATTGTCGACCGGAGCGTTATTCGCGCTGGTGGGGATGCTCTACGAGCGCTACCACACACGCGAAATCCAGCAACTGGGCGGCTTGGCACGACGGGCGCCGTGGCTGGCGTTCTTCATGTTGTTGTTCACGCTGTCGAGCATCGGGCTGCCCGGCCTCAACGGCTTCGTCGGCGAGTTCCTCGTGTTGCTGGCCGCTTTCCAGCGCACGTGGACGGGTATTTCCGGGGCCTGGGAGCTGTCGCTGCGCGCGGCCGCAGTGCTCGCTGTCGCCGGGGTGGTGCTGGGTGCGTGGTACATGCTCTGGTTGTATCAACGAGTCTTCTTTGGCCCGCTGCGCGAACCCGCGGCGTCCGGCGGGGAGGGAAGGCAGCATCCGGGGGCAAGCCGCGATCTGGATTGGCGCGAGGTATTGGCGCTGACGCCCCTGGCTGTGCTGGTACTGTGGATTGGCCTGCAGCCCGGCTTCTTCCTGGACCGTATGGCGCCGACTCTCGACGCGTCAGTCGCGCGGGCGGCACAATACGTGACCGCGACTGAGGTGTTGGCTGCTCGGCCCGCTGAATTACCTTCGGAGGCTCCGGATCGTGGTCGTTGACGTCCAGACTATTCGGTGCCTGTGGCCGGAGTTGCTCCTGGTTGTTTGCGCCGCCGGGATCTACCTGGGTGGCACGCTGCGCGCCGGCCGCACGAGTTGGGTGAGCCTCGCGCTCGCAGTGTACGGTTCCGCAGCGGCCCTGATCCTGGCCACCGAATGGCGCGGCGGGGAACATTTGCTTCGTACGGCGGCGGTCACGGGTCCTTTGGCGATTGATCACTTGGGGCTCGTGGCTCGCTGTGTGGCGCTGTTCGTCGGAGTGTTGTTTACGCTCCTGGCGGCCAGGGGACCACGCCGCGAATTGACGGCGGAATTCCTGGGAACGTTGATGCTGTTAGTCGCGGGACTCATGCTGGTCGCTCGCGCCCACGATCTCGTGTTGCTGTTTGTGAGTTTGGAGTTGATATCGCTCCCGACGTACGTGTTGCTATTCCTGGGAAGACACGATCGCGTGACGTCGGAAGCGACGCTCAAATATTTCTACCTCAGCATTCTCTCCTCCGCGCTGCTGTTGTACGGCCTGAGTTTCCTGTACGGCCTGACGGGTTCAACCAGGTTGCCGGCAATTACTGCGCAAATCGTGACCGATGCCGGCGTCACTCTGCCGGTTGTCGCTCAACTGGGAATCAATCCCGACCGTTTGATATGTCTGGCGCTCGTGTTCGTCACCGCCGGACTGGGATTTCGCCTCGCTGTGGTTCCCTTCCACTTCTACGCAGCCGATGTGTATCAGGGAGCCACGCACGCGAACGCCGGCCTGTTGGCGGTCGTACCCAAGATGGCAGGTGTGTTGGCCTTCGTCAGGCTTCTGGTCACGGGGTTTCCGCAAGCGGCCGCCCTGGCTTGGGAACTCCTGCTCGTGTTGGCTATTCTCACGATGACCGTGGGGAATGTGTGCGCCCTCTGGCAACAGAACCTGCGGCGGTTGCTGGCGTATTCCTCGATTGCGCATGGAGGATACCTGCTGATTGGCTTGGCCGTGGCGCTCGCGGGAAGCCAGCAGGTGGGGGACCATTCCGGCGGAATTGCCGCGACGCTCGCGTACGTCGTTGTCTACTCCTTGGCTGCCTTGGGAAGTTTTGCGGCATTCGCGTATCTGGGCGGCCGGCAACAGGAAGTGAGTGGCGTGGAAGACCTCTCGGGGCTGTCGCGCACTCATCCCTGGCCCGCAGCGATCTTGACGATCTGTTTGTTCTCCTTGGCAGGTCTGCCGCCCCTGGCTGGCTTCTGGGGCAAATTGTGGCTCTTTCTCGGGGCGGTGCAGACCGCGACCGGAGCCACGACACTCCACCTCTCCGTCTGGTTTACGGTCCTGGCCGTGGCCGGCATGTTGAACGCCGCGATCGGTGCGGCTTACTATCTGCGCGTGATTGCGGTCATGTTCTTCCGCGCGCCCCACAGAACACTGCCAGCCCAGGGTGGGTTCGGCTCCGGTGTGGTGATGTACAGTTGCGCCGCGCTGATTGTCATGGTGGGAATTGCCCCCGGCTTCGTGCTGGACCTGGCTCGCGATGCAGAGCTGTCAGCGCGAGTTCCGCTGTCGGAAGTGGTGGATCGTTCGCCCGTAACCTCGCTCCGCGCCTCGGACCACGCATGGCACGCACTCGTACTGCAGCGCACCAATTGGTGAGATTCTTCGAAGACAGCGCCTGTCCGGTCTATCTGTTGGATGACCAGCGCCGCATCGTCTTCGGCAACACGGCTCTCACGGAGTGGGTGGGACTGCCTCTGGAACAACTGATGGGAGCCCGGTGCGACTACTGCGCCGGAGATGACCAGACGCGCCAGCGGGTCGTGACCTCAGCCCTCTGTCCCCCGCCGGAGGCCTTTCAAGGCGCGCGCAGCACCGGGCGCATCTATTGCCCGCTGCCGGCCGGCGCACCGCCGCATCGTCGTGCAGAGTTCCTGCCGGTCGCGACGGCGGCCGCCGACACCTGCGGGGTGTTGGCGATACTCTCCCCATCGGCAACTCCAGAAACCGATGAGCGGGGGCAGGCGGACTCGGTCAGCGTGCACGCGCTCCACGAGCTGCTGCAGAAACTGACCGCGGAGCTGCGACGGCCGTACTGTCTGGATCGACTGGCCGGCAGCAGCGCCGCGATGGCCCGCGTGCGGGAGCAAATCCAACTGGCGACTTCCAGCCAGGCACATACGGTCGTCCTCGGCCCCCCCGGCAGCCATCGAGAGCAAGTGGCACGCACAATTCACGCGGGATCTCAGCCGAGTGCAGCTGAACCGCTGCTGCCGTTATCGTGCCCGATGATGGATGCAGAGCTGCTGCGGACCACGGTGCAGGCGTTTCAGCGTCGCTGTGACGCATCGGATGCCACCCCGACAATTCTGTTGCTGGATGCCGACCAGTTGGCAATGGAAGGCCAGATGGAGCTGCTTTCCTGGTTGCGCAGCGCCACGTGTCGCGCACGGTTGCTGGCCACAGCGCGCCAGTCGCTGATCACCTTGGCGGAACAGAAACAGTATTCCCGGGAGTTGGCGTTTCGGCTGAGCACGCTGGTCATCGAACTGCCGAGTCTCGCGGAACGGCGCGAAGACTTGCCGTTGTTGTGCCAGCAGCTGCTCGAGGAGCACAATGCGCGCGGCGGCCAGCAGCTGAGTGGGTTCACGGCGGAAGCGCTCGAGGCCTTGACCTCGCTGCCCTGGCTGGGCAACGTCCGTGAATTGGCGGACGTCGTGCGGGACGCCTGTGCTCGTGCCGCGGGTACGCGGATTACGCTCCAGGACCTGCCGGACCGCGTACGCACCGTGAATCAAACTGCCGCACATCCGGCTCGCCAGGACGAACCGATTGTGCTCGACCAGTTCCTGGCCGAGATCGAGCGGGAAGTGATCCAACGGGCGCTGCGCCGCGCGCGCGGAAACAAGGCCCAGGCAGCGCGGCTGCTGGGTGTCCCCCGACCGCGCCTGCTGCGCCGCTTGACGCAACTGGGCCTGACGGAACCACGCCTGACCTGGCGGCCGAGCGAGCCCGAAGAAGACTCGTGATCCACGCGGCGGATAGGGGCATGCGACAACTGATCGTTTGCGAGAAGACGAATCGCTGGGCCGTGGCCCTGCGCTGGGCGCTGCACGGGAGCGGTACGCGCGTCTACGAGACCCGCTCCTGGCCTGACTGCTGGCAAGCCTGGCGGAACGCGCCGGACAGTGCATTGGCCTTGCAGCTCCGGCGTGACAACGTGACCGATCTGGTGCGGCATCTGACCTGCGTGCGCGAGCAGGCGCCGCAGGCTCTCATCGCGGTATTGGCCGAACGGGAGATGCGCGCGTGCGAATGGTTGCTGCGCGAAGCGGGCGCGCTGCACGTCGCTTGTTCACCCGGCGACCTTGGCCCCCTGGCGCGGTTGCTGGTGCGGGCCCTGCGCGACGTCCCTCCTGCTGCTTCCCCGGAGGGCCTGGCCCTGCGGGCGCGGCTGCCTTGGGGCGACTGAACGGCCCGCAGGTGCGTCACTTCTGCCGAGGAGCGCCTTTCTTACTGGCGCTCACCGACTAGAATGCTTCCGACGAACGGCCGATCGAGGTGGCGAGGGGGAGGTGAACTCATGGCAGACGGTGGGGTGGATGTCGCGGCGGTGCGAGCTGCTTTGGTGGAGTTTCCGGATCCGGAAACCGGGCAGAGCGCGCTGGCGGCAGGACAGATCCGCGATGTGCAGGTCAACGGCCAGAAGTTGTCCCTGACCCTGGCGCTCACCTCCTGGGCAGCGCCCATTGCCGATCAGGTGGAGTGCTCCCTGCGGGAACTCCTGCGACAGCGGATTCCCCAAGCGCTCGAGGTTACGATTCAGGTCGCGCCGTTCGAACGACCGCCGCAACCGTTGGGCGACATTGGTTTGACAGTCAAGACGGTGGTGGCGGTCGGCTCCGGCAAAGGCGGTGTCGGCAAGAGCACCATGGCCGCCAATCTGGCGATCGGCCTGCAGCGCGGCGGTGCCAGGGTTGGGTTGATGGACGCCGACGTGTACGGGCCCAGCATTCCGCACTTGCTGGGCGTGGCACAATCGCCGACGGTCGTCGACAATCGCATTCAACCCGTTCTGTTCCGCGGGATGCCGGTGATGTCGATGGGATTCCTGGTCCCGCCCGGTGAGGCCGTGGTGTGGCGCGGTCCGATGTTGCACGGGGCCATCACGCAGTTTCTGCGCGACACGCAGTGGGGCTCGCTCGATTACCTGGTGATTGACATGCCGCCCGGCACCGGCGACATCGCGCTCACGCTCTCGCAACTGTTGCCGTTGACGGGCGCTATCGTGGTCTGCACGCCGCAGGATGTCGCGCTGCTGGACGCGGTGAAGGCCATCGCCATGTTTCGCAAAGTGAATATTCCGGTGCTCGGCATGATCGAGAACATGAGCGGGTTCCTTTGCCCGGACTGCGGTAAACGGTATGACATTTTCGGCAGCGGCGGCGCACGCACGCGCGCCGCGTCGCTCGACGTGCCGTTCCTGGGCGAAGTGCCCATCGTGATGCAGTACCGTGAGTTGGGAGACGCGGGACGCGTGGCGGACAGCTTCGCTGACCCTCACCTGTCGGCACCGCTCGACGCCATTTGCCGCCGGTTCGTGCAGAATCTTGCTGACGCCAAGGCCGCTCATTCCGCGCCAGCGCCTCTGCCGATACTGGAATGACCGGCGGCCTTCGGTGGATTACTCACGGCATGGTAGGGTGGGACGAGCAAGCCGAAGTGGCGGTGGGCCGTCGGTCGCTCAAGCGGAGTCTGACGCAACGGGCCGGGTTATCTCGGAGTGAGTCGGCTTGCGACGGCCCACCAATCACTTGCGCGACCTAGTCCCACCCTGCGATGAATAATCCGGCCTTCGGTGGCTGACGGCTGTCGCACAATAATTAGGGCCGCGATGACCAAGTGGTGATCGCGGCCCTGTCTCGTCGAATTCCGCGGCCGTCGCAACGCGACGGCGATGAGCCCCAGAAGGGCCTCGAAGTTACTTCTTCTTCTTCGCGGTCTTCTTTGCAGCTTTCTTCGGGGCTGCCTTCTTGGCGGTCTTCTTTGCAGCTTTCTTCTTGGCCACAGCACGTCCTCCGTTAAAAAAAGGGTTCAACTCGAGTTCCGTCTCGAAGGCTTCCAAGTTGCCTCTTAGCCAACGAGTCCGGCCCCACGTATCACAGAAAACCACTTGTCCGATTCAGGGTTGTCTGGTTGCTGCAACGCGCTTCCTGCTGTGAATCAAAGCACGCGTGGTTGCCGTTCGATAAGTTTCGTTCGCCTAGTTGTACGTCAGCCAGTTCATCTTGCCTAGTGTTTGGCAATCAATTCTTTCACTAAATGTTCCCAATTCGCTCTTGCGCGTCAAGTCCAAAACTGTCGTAAGCGCAACTTCACGACGACGACACGCGCTGCGCGCGTCATCACGCGATGTCTTGCGCGACAATCTGACACGCGCTTCACTCGCGCGCACGATCAACACAACGTCACTGTCGCTCAGTACAACGAGACGGATGTACCATCCGCAAACGTGATCGCGGGCTGAGCGCGCTGCTGCGTCCTGCCCAGTATCGTGCGCTGTTGTGGCCGCGCGCGCCGGAGCATCAACCGCTCGCGCAACGTGAGACGCGGCGCGCTCACACTCTCGGTTTGCGCCCACTGACTCAGGATCCCGTTCCACGCGCATACCCGTTGTGTACGTCGAATGTGAATGGGATCGAGTCCATACCAGTCCGCGGACGGTGTCACGATGCGGGCCGCTTGTTGCCGGGCCAGCACGTGCAGTCCTTCGTTAAGCGCGCGGGCTCTCTGCTGCGCGGTCTGCACACACAACTGCGATCGTGGAAAGAGCATCCACCGCAGGGCACCGAAACGCAGCGACCCGACGCTTTCGACGCTGTCCATGGGCAGCGCGGTCAGGAGCACGCACTCGGAGACAGTCACCACGCGGCGCAGACAGGTTGCGACCCAATTCAGAATCGTAGCGAGCGGCACGCCATAGAGGATGTCATTGCCGACGTCGGTCACCAGGGCCGCCGTGGGAACCGCTGGACGTTGCGCCACAGCCTCCCACAAGCCGCAGTCCAGAATACCTGGCAATCCGCGCCACAGCACTCGGCTGGGACGGCCGTAGGAACGCCCGTGCCCGATGGCGCCCAGGATCTCCAACGGGCGCCCCCAATGGCGCCAAGCCGCCTCGACGACCTGCGGCAATCCGATCACAAGATTACTCGCGCCGATCAGGATCACCCGCCGCGCAGGCCGGTCCCCAGTCCTCTCGCCGCCGCAGGCTTCACCAGGGTCCACCGAAACCTCCGCGACCGCTGTAGGCTTGCAGGATCTGATAACTTGAGTAAGCCAACATGGCGAAGAACATCGCCAGGAAGATGTCGTTCTGCAGGAAAGCGTACAAAGCCACGCCGACACCGGTTGCGACCGAGAGAATCAATGAGTTGCGGATACCGTCACGCACATTGAACCCCGTGAACAGCTCCCGCGCAATCTGCCCGCCGTCCAATGGATAGACCGGCAACAGATTCAACAGCGCCCAGACGATACTGGGGCAGATAAGGAAATACACGGCGGTCTGCAGCGGCATCGAAGGAATCTGCTGGCCGTCGGTGACGGGCAACCAGCGGCCGAAGAACGGCACGTCGAACAGGATGGCGGATCCCGACAGGATCAGGGCCAGAATCAGTATCGCAGCCAACAACAGCTGGGCCACCGGCCCCGCAGCCGAGATGGCAATCTGCTGCCCTGGCGAAGCGAAACCGCGCGAGCGCGCGAACATGCCAGGATGATCCGGGACGGCCAGGCCGCCGAAGTGGTAGAGCACAATGTACGAGTCGATTCCGTAGTAGCGCATCACCAGCGCATGCCCCAGTTCGTGGACCAGAACGGAAACGAACACGGCCGCGACCCAGATGGCCAGGAGAATGCCCTGGCCAGGATTGGAATTGATAAGCGGCGCGTACTCGGGACTGACCGGCCCGGCACGGCTTACCTCCTGATCGAGCCCGAGTGCCAGGTCCCAGCCCAGAACGGCCGCCGCGACCCAGAAGAAGGGCGTCACGCGCACCGAGATCCCCAAGATGCGAAAACGCAAGTCGTACGCGGTTGACGGTGGTTCAGCCAGAAGCACAGCCGGCGTCCTCCTCACGACAGATGGCGGCTAGATCTCGAGACAATGTAACGCAGTCCCGCGGATTCGTCAGCCCGAGCGCGGTCGACCGGCCGAGCACACCGCCGGTACGACGGGTCACGCGGCCCTGGGGCGCGAGCGTACCGGCGCGCGGTCACCCAGTCGCTCCAACACGTATTCAGCCGCTCGGCGTGTGGCCCCGGGATGTGCGAAGCGCGACTTCAGCGCGCGCAGCTCCTCTACCCGCACGCGACGCTGTTCAGGAGACTGCAGCCAGCACGTGACATGAGCGGCGATTCGCGCCGACACGTCGCGATACGTGAGGTACTCCGGAAACGGTACCCGTTCCGCGTCCTGGTGGTCGGGGTCGTACGTGGTCAAGTCTCGTGGAAATGGATCGCGCGTGGCCAGCAGATTCACCAGAGTGATGTACTTCACACGTCGAAACACGCGCTGCACGGCAAACGCTGGCGGACTGATCCGGTAGAGGATGACGGTCGGTTTCTCGTGGTGCAGGAGTTCCAGAGAGACGGAGCCGGAACAAGCCATGCAGCAATCGGCCAGATGAATCAGCTCCGCTGTCTTGCCCACGTGCACTTCCATGGGCAAACGCCGGCGAATGATCTCGCGCAGTGCAGTGTCCGCTTGCGCTTCGTTGTACGCGGCGACTGCGAAACGTACGTTGGGCAACTGCGCTCGCACCTGCTGGGCTGCGGCCAGGAATTGCGTGAGGTTGCTGCCGACTTCCTGCGTGCGCGATCCAGGGAGAATCGTGACCAGCGGTGTGCCGGGCTCCCTGTATCGCTGAAGAAACGCCGCATCCAGCACCTGCTGGACCATCTCGTCGAAATACGGATGCCCGACGTATGTTGCGCGACAACCGCGTTGTTGGAACCAGGTTTCTTCGAACGGCAACTTGCATAACACGTGGTCAATCAACCGGCGCATCTTGCGCACGCGCCACGGTGCCCAGGCCCACATCTGCGGAGCACCGTAGTAGAAGACGGGGATCGTTTCCCGTTTCGCAGCCCGCGCCACCCACCAATTGAAGCCGGGATAGTCAATGAGCACCACCGCATCCGGGCGGTGTTCCCGGAAATAACGCCGCGCAACCTGGAACAGCCGCAGGAAATGATGGAGGTTCAACAACGCGCGCAGAAACCACATCACTGCCAGACGCGTGAGATCCTCGAGCAATTCCGCGCCGGCTGCCTGCATGCGCGGGCCGCCGAAGCCCACGCATTCGATGTCCGGGTGTCTTTGCCGCAATTCCCGAATCAAGTTCGCGCCGTGCAAGTCGCCGCTGGGTTCACCCACGGAAAAGAAGATCTTCATTGCGGCGCTTCCCTCACTGAATGTCGGCCCGCGGCTCGAGGCGACGCAGCATCCTCCCGAGCCGGGTTAACCAAGGGTACGGGAGTATCGCAGATCCCCCATTTTCGTGACAGATCATTCTGGCGGCCCTGCGGCGGTGGGCGGGAACCGCGGCCCCTCGCCAACCTGGAAGTGGCGGTCCGCGATTTGTCGGATCGAATCGGTGGAAATATCATGGGTCGTATGGATTATGGGCTCCGTGCCTCTTGTCCGGGAAAGCACGCTGCTCGCAGCGTACACGTCGTCGATCCGGCCACTGACCTTCAGCCCCTCGTCAAAGACGAGTACACCGCATGAACCCGATTGCCTTTGCCCTGCGCCGACCGTTGACCGTGATGGTTGCCCGTAGCACTGGTCAGTGGTGCGCAACTGCTGGACGCATCGGAGTCCGGCCCAGAGGCAGTTCCGGCAGTGGCCGAGGTGATTGCGGAGAACGAGACCGAGGGCGACGGAGACGCCGAGCCGGTGATCGCGGCCTACACGCTGAACCTCGAGACCGTGCTGAGTCTCGCGGACTCCCAAAACCCGAACCTCGCCGCGGCGCGCGAGCGCATCCGTGAAGCCTATTCCCGTGTCGCACGGGCGGAGGCCGCCTGGTTGCCTTCGTTGCGCGCGGGCTTGAACTACAACCATCATGAGGGCAACATTCAGGACGTCGCAGGGCGCTTGTTCGAAACGAATCGCAGCTCGTTCTACGGCGGACTGGGCGCACAGGCCGTGGGGGCCAGCTCACCGGCCGTCCCCGGTCTGGTAGCTCAATTCCATCTGGCGGAGGCCGTCTTTCGCCCGAGCCTCGCGGAACACCAGGCAGCCTCCCGCGAATTCGGCGCGGAGGCCGCGCGCAACGATGTACTGTGCGACGCGGCTGTTGCCTACCTGGAGCTGCTCCGCGCCGAACGCGGCTTGGCCATCGCACAGGAGGTGTTGGACCATACTCGCCAGTTGGCGCAGCTGACGCGGCAGTTTGCCGCTTCCGGACAGGGGCTCCTGTCCGATGCGGAACGCCTGGAGGTAGAACGGTCCGTGCGTGAGGACCAGCTGTTTGCAGAACAAGAAGCCGTCCAAGTCGCCGCAGCCCGCCTGATGCAGCTGCTTCACGTGGATCCGTCTGTGCCGATCATCAGCAGCGAGCCGGCCGTTATTCCCCTGGACATCCTCAGCGCTGAGGAACCCGCCGCGTCCTACGTAGCCCTGGGACTGACCCACCGTCCCGAATTATGTGAACAGAAGCACCTGGTGAGCGAAGCCATCGAGCGCCTGCAGCGCGAGAAGTACGCTCCACTCGTACCCAGTGTGCTTCTCGGCTTCAGCTACGGGGCACTGGGTGGAGGATACGGAAGTTCCATCATCCATTCCGAAGATCGCTGGGATGCCGACGCCGCCGCATACTGGGAGATCCGCAATCTGGGACTGGGAGAACGTGCCGCGCGCGATGAAGCGGCGTCCCTGGTGCGGCAAGCCCAATGGAGCGAAGTGGCGCTGTTGGACCGCGTCGCCCGAGAGGTCTCCGAGGCACACGCACAGATGCAGCAGCGGCAACAGCGACTCGAGGTCGGCAAGAAAGGAATCGCTGCCGCTGAGAAGTCGCTAACTCTCAATCGGCAGCGAATTGAGAACGCACAAGGCCTGCCCATCGAAGCCTTGCTGTCGATCCAGGCGCTGGCCGCCATGCGGCGCACATATCTCAACGCCGTCATCGACTACAACATCGCGCAACTCAGGCTCTGCCGCGCGATCGGATGGTTCGTCGAATCCTGACTCGCCCGCAGCCGTTCTCCTGCTCTGGCGAGGCATCAATTACGGGCTGCAAGAACTACTTCTTCGCCGGCTCGTAAGCTTTTTCGAAAACCTTGTTGTTGAACACCAGTTCGGCCCTGGCAGCTCCCTCGGCCTTTTCCACTTTGGACTTGCAGCCCGCGCAGCAGAAACACACGTCGACCCCGTCGATCGAGACCTTCTGTTCGGCATTGCACGCGCTGCCGCTCAACGGGCATTTCACTTGTTTGTACTGCTTCGTCGCCACCAGCTGGCGATTGGCCGCCACGGCGTTCTTTTCCGCGTCGAACTTCGCACAACACCCAGCGCAGCAGAAAAAGACCTTGCCGCCCTTGTAGTCGGCCGACACACTGGCTTTGGCTGGCGAGTCTGGTTTCAGCAGGCACTTGATGCCCTCCAGCTTGATTTCCTTGTCGTCCGCTACGACGAAAGCGGCCAGCATCATTAACGAAGCTGCGGCAATGAGCAGTGAACGTACTCGCATGGGCGCGCCCTTTCCAAAAACGACCTTGGTAGAAGTTGCTGGGAATCGACGTCTCACTTCCAGAAGACCTGAATTATGGTAGCTTCCGTGTACCCCTAATGACCCCGCGGTGCGAAAAAGTCGCACACACGGCAAACGCTCGCCCTCGGCGTTCTTGCCAAGTCAATTGTCTACGAGAACAACCGCCGGGTCCTGTCCGACTGCCGCCAGGGTCGGGAGATAACTGGCGATCGCAGCCACCAGGGGAGTGCCGGCAATCGTACACAGGGTAATCAAGGTGGACGGAGCAAAATGGACGGCGGTCGCATTCAGCACACCCAGCGCGAGCCAACGGGCCAGCGCATAGCCCAGCAGACATCCGGCGAGACCACCGGCGAGACCCAAGAGGGCCGCTTTGCCAAGAAAGAGCGCGGCGATACTACGGGAGTTCTTGCCCAATGCGCGCAGCAGTCCAATCTCGTACCGTCGCTCCCGGACATTGCTAAAGGCCAGCAGGCCAACCCACAACGCGCTGACGAACACGACCAGCGGGACCACCACGGTGTTGACGCTGGACAGCATCGCCAGCACCTCCGCTCGGTGTGCACGCTCCCGATCGATGACTTCTTGCCGGCGGTTCATCTCCTGTTCGGCAATCTTGGCGCGATTGGCCTTGTAGTCGCCTAAGGTCTGTGCGTAATGCTGCTCGACCAATGACCGTTGATCTTGGCGCGCGATGGCTTGCAGGCGCATCTCCATCACTTGTGCTTCCGGCAGGACCGCTTCCAGTTGTTCCTTGATCTCTTCGACGCGGTTGACGGTCTTGCACTTGCACCCCAGCGCGAGGATCTCACTGATCTTGCCCGGCTTGTTCAACACCTTCTGCGCATCGGCCAGATGCATGCAGATCGCGATGTCCTCCTCGGCCGTACCGTTGGGAGGAAGGATGCGGCCCACGGTGAATCTCTGTCCCAGAATCTCGACCGTTTCGCCGACCGTGTGCTTTTCGCCGGCCACGGCTCCCAGATAGACCGTGCCCGGATCGATCTGCAGCCCCATGGGGGTTTTCTTCTCCGCATGCGCTTGGACGGCCTCAGGTGCGAAACCGACCAGCAGTCGCGACTGGCTCTCCCATTGCACCATTTGGCGCAGGCTGGCAACGAGGTGGGCGATCTTGGTGATCTGCGGGTTATCGGCCAATCGCTTCACGTATTCTTCCGGCATGTCCAAGGAGACAAAGCTGGCGTAGAGCTGATTCAAGTCGGTATCGCGATGGACGATCCGCAGATTGAACCCGAGATCACGCATGATGCGCTGCGTGCGCAGATTGAGCTCCGCGAGATCCTGATCAGCCTTCTTCTGCATGGCGAGCAATTCGTTGTTCGTCTCTTCGTGCATGCGGGCCAGCGCTTCCGCGGTTTCCGCCTGCATGGCTTCGAGCCGTTGTGCCGATTCGTGCTGGTAACCATCCAGGATGGTCGGACCCGCAACGAACAGAGTGGCGGCGGCCACCAGTGCCAGCAGGCTCGCCACCACGTTCAGCGTGCGATGCCGAAGTTCCGCGAGCAGAAGTCGAGTCGTGCTCATGAGGCTTCACTCCGAATTCGATTGCGACTGCAACAGAAGTTCCAGGTAACTGCGCCGCTCGTTGCCGGACAGCTGGAGCTGTTCCGCCAGATCGGCGAGGAGTTGCTTGGCGGCCTCGACCGCCGACGGGGCAGCCTGTAACTCCAATTCCACAAACTCACCCACACGGTCCACCTGGTCCAACGCCACTTCAATGTGCTGTCCGCGCCACAACACGTCGGCCGTGCGCCGTTTCTTGCGCACGTCGGCCACGCGCCGAAAGCCGAGGGCCATGAGCAGTTCCCCGAATTGTTCGCAGGTTGCCAATCCGGTCGCTAGAGGCAATTCGATTTCGCGGCGGGTCTTGGTGGCTGCGTCGATCTTCGGCCCCTTGTAGGTAATGTAGTTGTCTTCCCGCACGCGGCGGATCCGCAACGCCTCATCGGTCGCGGCGAAGTCGCGCGCGGGATGAGCGAAGTAACTGTCGACCTGCTCCACAACCGGGTGCAGTTGCGCGCCCAAGTGTCTGAGCTGCGCTTCCACCGACTCGAGGTTGGCCACACGGAATTTCAGTTCCACTTCGTACTTCATGGCGGACCCTCATGTGCGGTTGGCAATCGCCTCCGACGGATGGTGCAGGCTGGCGACTGGTGTGAGTCGCGCGAGGAACTGCCGCACGGCACCCACCGGATCGTGCGCGTGAGTGACCGCGCCGCTTACAGCAACTCGCGCAATCCCGGTGGCCAGTACCTGGTCCAGGTTGTCGAGTTGTATCCCACCAATGGCGAAGGCCGGCAATGACAGGCGGCTGTGTACTGCCCGCAAGAACTCGGTTCCGGGGAACGCCGAAAACTGTTTGGTGGTGGAGGGAAATGTCGGACCGCAGCCCAGGTAATTGGCTCCCTCAAGCACCGCCTGGCAGGCCTGGCTCAAGGAATGGGCGGACACGCCGATCAAGCGATCCGGGCCCAGCAAGGCCCGGGCTTCCTTGACCGGCACGTCCTCCTGTCCCAGGTGAACGCCGTCCGCGTCAGCTAGCAAGGCCAGATCGGGGCGGTCATTCAATATCAATAGTGTCCCGAGATCGCGAGTCGCCGCGCGCAGGCTCCGGGCGCGAGTCAGCAACTCCCGATCGCTCAGTGACTTATCTCGCAACTGCAGCAAGTGCACGCCCGCCTGCGCCAGCTGTTGCCCGAACGAAGCCAGCGATAAAGCCGAGTTGCACCCGTCGATGAGCACATAGAGATGTCTTCCCGCCAGCTGTTGCCGGCTTTGTTCTCCGATGTGGAGCGCGCGAGCCAGCGTGTAGGCACGGTAACGCAATCCCTCCACGCGTGCGGCCAGTTCGGGACTCTCAATCTTGGAGTACTCCTCCAGGCAGCGTAACGCCTGCTCGACCCGCTTGTGGTTAGCCGCGGCAATGTCGCGCGGTTGCCCCCGTGCGTATTCATCGTTGGCGGCAATGGTTGTGCCGACGTCCGCCCGCGTTTCGCGGGCCAGCAACCGTTCGCGTTCCGGCACGGCTGCTAGCGTCGCGACCAGATCGTGTCGCAGTTCCTTGTACGCGGCAGTGAGGAACACGTCTTCGAGCAGGAAACGAGCGTATTCTTCGATCACCCGCAGTCCTTCCAACGCTCGATTCGCGTTGGCGTCGAGGATCCGCACGATCGCCGGATCTCCCCAGCGGCGCGTGGTGCTGGTAGGCGGGTATTTCGGCGGATCGTCGTTGGCCGGCGCGGTGCCGGTCGAGTCGGACATGGGAGCAACCTTGCAGTGCACGGTCTGTCGGAGTTGTGCGGGGGAAGGGATCCGCCGGCGGTCGCGGTGCTGCGGCGCACCAGCGCTCGCGTGGCTCTGAATGGATTGATCTTAAGGTCTGGAAGGGGGAGGCGGGGAGTGGTGGGACCATTTTGGCCCTGTCGTGGGGTGAGTGACCGTCACAATCGCGCGAGGGATGATGATCGGACCCGAAGGTCTTAGTCCTAACTCCAGACGGCACATTTACTTGCCTTGCTCGGTCAAGAACCGCGGGTTACAATTCCCAGGCGACTTTCGCCGAGTTGATCGACGGATCGGTGGTTGACGGAACGGACGCCGGAGCGAAGGTTGGATGCGTTGGCTTTGGGTAGCAACTTGTTTCTGGCCGGGACTCCCGCGGCTTTGGTGGCGGGGAGGCTGGTCTTCTTTGATGGCTGCGGTTGCTTTCGGCACAGCGCTCAATCTTCTCCTGGTGTCCAGTTTTGTCTGGCCGGAGTTGTGGCCGTCGTCGCTGGTCGTCGTGGGCTGGCTAATTGTAGTGGCCACAGGTTGTTTCTGTGCATTTCGTGCGTACCGCGGACTGGCGGAATTGACGTGCGCGGCGCGAGTTGACGACAGGGGCTTGTTTATTCAGGCCCAGGGCGAATACTTAAAAGGGCATTGGTACGAAGCAGAAACCTTGTTGCAGCAACTCTTCCGCCAATCGCCGCGAGACGCGGATGCACAATTGATGTTGGCAACGCTGTACCGCCACACGCGTCGTTTTGCCGACGCTCAGGCGTGCCTCGAGCGGTTGGAATGTCTGGACGGCGCGGATCGCTGGCACTGGGAAATCGCCCGTGAACGGCAGTTGATCGAAGACGCCGCGCAATCGGCTGCCGAGGAGCACCAAGGCCCGTCAATGGCAGAGTCAGTTATTACCGGAACCCTGAAGGCGGCAAGTTGAGAAGAAGGTCGAGGATAGTCAACCATGTACGAGCGATTCACTGACCGCGCCCGCAAAGTCATGCAACTGGCGAACCAGGAGGCGCAGCGGTTCAACCACGAGTATATCGGCACCGAGCACATCCTGCTCGGGTTAGTGAAAGAGGGGAGCGGGGTGGCGGCCAACGTCCTGAAGAACCTGGACGTGGATCTGCGGAAGATCCGCCTGGAGGTGGAGAAGCTCGTCCAGAGCGGGCCCGAGATGGTAACGATGGGCAAGCTGCCGCAAACGCCCCGCGCCAAGAAGGTGATCGAGTACTCGATGGAAGAGGCGCGCAATCTCAACCACAACTACGTGGGTACGGAACACATTCTCTTGGGCCTTCTGCGCGAGCAGGAAGGGGTCGCCGCGCAGGTGCTGATGAATCTCGGCCTGAAGCTCGAGGAGGTCCGCGAGGAAGTGCTCAACTTGCTCGGCCACGGCATGGAAAGCGAGCCGGAACGTGGCGGCCGCGAGGTGGCAGGTTCGGAAGCAGCAGCCGCGAAGGGGAGCAAATCCAAGACACCCGCGCTCGACAGTTTCGGCCGCGACCTGACCGAATTGGCGCGGCAGAACAAGTTGGACCCGGTCATCGGCCGCGAGCGGGAGATCGAGCGGGCGATCCAGGTACTCTGCCGCCGCACGAAGAACAACCCGGTACTGCTGGGTGAAGCCGGCGTCGGTAAGACAGCCATCGTCGAGGGATTCGCGCAGCGCGTCGTCGGCGGCAACATCCCCGAGCTGCTGGCCGACAAACGCATCGTCGTGCTGGACCTGGCCATGATGGTGGCCGGCACCAAGTACCGCGGCCAGTTTGAAGAGCGCATCAAGGCGGTGATGAACGAAGTACGGCGCGCGCGGAACACCATCCTCTTCATCGACGAACTGCACACCCTGGTCGGCGCGGGGGGAGCCGAGGGCGCCATCGACGCAGCCAATGTGCTCAAGCCGGCCCTGGCGCGGGGCGAGATCCAGTGCATCGGGGCCACGACGCTGGACGAGTACCGCAAGTACATCGAAAAGGACAGCGCGTTGGCGCGGCGGTTCCAGGAGATCATCGTGGAACCCACCACCAAGGAAGAAACGATCGACATCCTGAAGGGTCTGCGCGAACGCTACGAGGAGCACCATCGCGTGCAGATCACCGATGACGCCATTCTGTCCGCGGTCGAATTGTCGCAGCGTTACATTACGGCCCGCTGCCTGCCGGATAAGGCAATTGACGTGATCGATGAATCCGGCGCACGCGTGCGACTCCGTTCCATGACCCGGCCACCCGATCTGAAAGAGATCGATGACGACGTCGAGCGGCTGAACAAGGAAAAGGAGGAAGCCGTAGCCAATCAGGACTTCGAGAAGGCTGCCTCGTTGCGCGATCAGGCCGACAAGCTGAAGAAGAAGAAGGATCAGATCACGCGTGATTGGCGCGAAAAGTCCCGGCAGACGGACGGCGTGGTAGACGAGGAAGTGATCGCGGAGGTCGTGTCGAAGATGACCGGCATTCCGCTCACCCGGTTGTCCACCGAGGACAGCCTGCGCCTGATGAAGATGGAGAGCGAATTGCACCGCCGCGTCGTGAGCCAGGAAGAGGCCATTCGCGCGGTCGCCAAATCCGTGCGCCGCAGCCGCAGTGGATTGAAAGATCCCAAACGGCCGACGGGCTGCTTCATCTTCGCCGGCCCGACCGGCGTCGGAAAGACGTTGCTGGCCAAGGCGCTGGCCGAGTACATGTTCGGCGACGCCGACGCGCTCATCCAGATCGACATGAGCGAGTACATGGAGAAACACAACGTCAGCCGTTTGATCGGCGCGCCGCCCGGCTACGTGGGCTACGAGGAAGGTGGCCAGTTGACCGAGAAGATCCGGCGCCGGCCCTACGCCGTCGTCCTGCTGGACGAAATCGAAAAGGCACATCCGGATGTCTTCAACATGCTCCTGCAGGTCATGGAAGAAGGCCGCTTGACAGACAGCTTCGGCCGGAACGTCGATTTCCGCAACACGATCTTGATCATGACCACCAACGCGGGAGCGGAAGCCATCAAGAACGAATCGGCGTTCGGCTTCCAGAAGCCTGACGGCGACGCTTCGTACGAAAGCATGAAGCAGCGCGTGCACGACCATATTGAAAAAGTGTTCCGGCCGGAGTTCCTGAATCGCCTGGACGACGTCATCGTCTTCCGGCACCTGACGAACGACGATCTCAAGAACGTCATCGACCTGGAACTCGGCAAGGTCCGCTCGCGGCTGAGCGAGCGCGGTATGCAGCTGCAGCTGACAGATCAGGCCAAAGACTTCCTGATCAAGAAGGGGTGCTCCAACCTGGACTACGGAGCCCGTCCGCTCCGCCGCGCTATCGAGAACTACGTTGAGGATCCTCTCTCCGAGGAATTGCTGCAAGGCAGCTTCCAAGGCAAGGACCTGATCGTGGTTGATGCGGTCCGCGACGACGAAGGCAAGGTCCGCCGCCTGCAGTTCTCGGGCAGACTGACCAGCCAGATGTCGGCAGCGCCCGTGGGTGCTGCGGCGGGCGACGCCGAGCCTCAGCAAGGCAGCGCCTAGAACTGACCGGCTGCCGGAAACCGTGATCCTCCAACCCGCGGGAACCCTCGCGGGTTTTCTTTTTGCCCGAGGTCTGTCGAGACCGCTTGGCCGGCTCGCTACAATCAACGGCTTCCGTAGAGCAGTGCGCTTCCTGTCCGTGCGGTTACTTGCAGGAGACCAGCCATGTCCAACGTCAATCGCCGAAGATTCATGGGGACCGCCGTGGCCTCCGGTGTCTTTACCATTGTCCCCAGACACGTCTTGGGCGGCGGCGGGTACGTGGCGCCGAGCGACAAGATCACTCTGGCCCACATCGGGATGGGCACGCAGGGCTTCAATGAACTCGGCGGCCTGCTGGCCGAACCCCGCATCCAGATTGTGGCCGTCTGTGATCCCAACACGGACAGCAACGACTATGTGGAGTGGGGCAAGAACAGCGTGCGCAACACGATCCGGGGTTATCTGGGCGATCCGTCGTGGCGCGAAGGCGTCAGCGGCTGCCCAGGGGGATGCGAGGTCGGCCGACTGGTGGTGGATACCTACTACAAGAACCAGCGCGGTGCCGAGAACTTCCAGGCCTGTGCGGCATTTGCGGACTTCCGGGAACTGCTCGACAAGACGCCCGATCTGGATGCCGTGAAGATCATGACGCCCGATCACCTGCACGCGACGGTCGCGGTAGCGGCCATGAACAAGGGCAAACACGCGATGGTGCATAAACCGCTCGCCAACCGCATGAACGAAGGGCGATTGGTGGTGGAGACGGCCAGGAAGACGGGCGTCGCGACACACCTGCTGGCGTACGGCAGTGGAGCGGGCAACGCCTGGATCGCTGAACGAATCAAAGAGGGTGTGATCGGGAAACTGCGCGAGATCCACAACTGGACTAATCGGCCCGTGTGGCCGCAGTACACGGCGATCCCGGCCGACAAGCCTCCGGTTCCTCCGGGCTTTAACTGGGACCTATGGCTGGGCCCGGCACTCGACCGCCCCTACCATCCCCACTACACCCACACGGTATTTCGCGGCTGGTATGAATTCGGCGGTGGTTCGATGGCCGATATGGGCATCTACAGCCTGTGGCCCGTGTTCACCGCGCTGAATCTGGGACCGGCGCTGAGCGCAGAAGCGCGCGCGACCCATACGTGCGCCATCATCGACCAGGTTAGCCGTCCCGCAAAGAACGACTTCGCATTTCCCACGGCCTGCACGCTCCGCTTCAAGTTCGGGCCTGCCGGAGACAGACCTGCGCTCGATCTGTTCTGGTACGACGGCGGCATGCGCCCGCGCTTGCCCGACGAACTCGAAGCCCAAAACGCGGAAATCTCTGCCGAGGGCATCCTGTTCGTGGGGGAACAAGGCACCATCCTGGCCGGATTCCACGGGCAGGACCCGCACTTGTTCACCTCCGGCAAGATCGAGCCACTGGCTAATGGCGCTTCTTCTGACCGCGACTCCAGCTCCAGCCAACGACGGTCCGGCGATCGCTATGCCGGCTGGTTGCAGGCCTGCCAAGGGGGTGCGCAACCGCCCGGCAGTTTCCTCAACGCGGCCGCGATCACCGACACGGTCAATCTGGGCATCGTCGCGCTGCGTGCCGGAACCAAAGTCGAGTTCGACAGCCAGAACATGCGCATCACCAATGTGGCTGACGCAAATCGGTTCCTGCGCCGTGAATACCGCCCCGGCTGGGAACTGCCGTAGTGCTGATCACTTTGTGTTCCGCAGGGTCGCAGCCTGCGTAAGCGTTCACGGGTCGGTGGGGGATTGGCGCATTTGTCGGCGTTGACGGCTTGCCGCCGGTACCAGACGTTGTCTGAAAACATGGGCCGATCCCCGTCTCTGCACCGACCCGTGAACGCTGACCCGCCGGCGGACTTCGCGCCTCGCGGCTGTAGCCTTCCGTCCCGATCCCAGCCGGGCTGCGGAAACTTCCCGGTTGCCACGCGGGTATACGGAAAGGACGCGCCGGTAACTGCGGCTGCCGACAGACGTACCTGGCAGGCCCGATCCCAAAAGCCCAAGGAGAGACTGCTGTGAATCCGAAACAACTGCTGCTGATCGCTGTGGCGCTGCTTCCCGGGTTGTGGACGGAATGTTGGGGGGCCGCGCCGGAACGGACGGAGAAGAAGGCACAGAAGGCGGAGGGAAGAACCGACTATGACATGCAGTACCAGCTTCATCTGCCGACGTTTGCCGACCTGCTGGTCGCGAAGATCCGTACCGAGGCGGAGAAGGAATTGCAGTTGCGCCAGGGGCAGGAAAGCGCCGAGGACTTCGAAATCCGCCAGCGATTCTCGCAGGCGCTGGTGAATTCCCTCTGCCGCACGATCAGTGAACTCGAAGATATCCAGTTAGGTTGGCAGCTGGATCGATCCAAGAAACGAACCGGTGTGGACCTGAACCTGCGCGCCCGGAAAGGATCGGAGCTGGATACCCAATGGTCTCAGATCGCCAACCAGAAGTCCGCGTTTGCCGGAATGATCCTGCCCGGCGCCGCGTTCCAGGCGCAATGGGTCGGACGAGCGGCGCCGAGTGATACCCAGGCGTATGCGCACGCCCTCGATGCTCTGCGCGACAAGTCGTTTCGCGAAATAGAAGCCGAGAACGTCGCGGCCGACGAAAAGACCATCCGCAAGGAAATCACGGGCAAGATCTTTGACGTGGTCCGGCAAACGGTGGTCAGCGGGCGGACGGAAGGAGCGGCCTCGCTCCGGCTGAATGAAGATCGCCTCCTCTTCACGGCCGGTTGCTACGTAGCTGATGGCACGCAACTGGAAGATGCGTTGCGGCCCGTGGCCGAGTTCCTCCAACAAAGCCATCCCGTATTCGCGCCGCTGCAGTTGAATGTGGCACAGATCGCCGGTGTCAACCTGCACGCGCTGGCCATTCCCGCGCCGGGCGGAAGCGACCACGACAAGTTCGTGAAACTGTTCGGTGAGAGGCTCGACCTGGTGGTGGGATTTGGGCCGCAAGCCATCTATTTCGCGGCCGGTCGTGATGCCCTGACAAGTCTCCGGTCGGCGCTCACCGCGCCGCACGAACAGGCGACGGCCTCCTCCCCCTTCGAGATCTCGCTGGCCCTCAAGCCGATTGCCGATTTTGTGGCTGCGATGGGGGAAGGCCATGATCAGGTGACCGCCCGACAGATCGCCGATGTGCTGGCAACGAGTCCTGGCGATTCCGCGGTTCGCCTGACAACGGAAGTCAGCAAACGCCGGGTCCGCTTTCGTTTGGAGCTGGAAGAGGGAATCGTGCAGTGGCTGGCGCGCGTGAATCCGCAAGCCAGACAACTGCTCCTGGGCGAGTAGATCCGCTCACGGTTTGGCTGCCGCTGTCACGATTGCGACTGCCGCCGGGCAGCTATTTTACCCATCTTCCGTAACCGAAAAATCTCTCGCCTGCGGCAGTCTTTGACTCAAGCCCACGTTCAGGCTCGTCGAAATAACTGGCGGCATCGTTCCGCCCTTGCGCGCAGACTGCTAGCAGGGAAGGGCGAAGGTTCAAAGCAAGGAAGCGTCGTGGCCACAGCCATTGAATCACCGAACGGCAACCGGGAGGGAGCCGGGACCCGGGAAGCACTGTATGACTGGGTCGCCGATTGGGGCGCGGCGGTCACCGATGCGATCTCGGCATTGGGGGATCTGGTCGTCTTTTCGTCGCGGACCATGAGTTGGCTGCTGACGCGGCTGCCGCGCCGCGGCACGATTCTCCCGAATTTCTACCAGGTGGGCGTCTTGAGTCTGCCCGTGGTGGCGTTGACGGGGACCTTCATCGGCATGGTGTTGGCGGTCCAGAGCTATTCGCAGTTCCGCATGTTGAGCCTGGAGACGCGACTGGGTGCCGTCATCAACATGTCGTTGGTGCGCGAACTGGGGCCAGTCCTGGCCGCCACGATGTTGGCGGGACGGGTGGGGAGTGCCATGGCGGCCGAACTGGGCACGATGCGGGTGACGGAGCAGATCGATGCTCTGGCGAGCATGGGCGCCAATCCGCTGCATTATCTGGTTGTGCCCCGCTTCCTCGCCTGCATGTTCCTCATTCCGACCCTCACCGTGATGGCCGATTTCATGGGCGTTGTCGGCGGGTACTTCTATGCGGTGGGAATTCTGGGCATCGACAAGCAACACTATTGGCAGAATTCGCAGGACTTCGTCGGGATGTTCGATGTCATGAGCGGCATCTTCAAGAGCATCTTCTTTGGCGCGGCCATTGCCATCATCAGTTGTTATCGCGGTTTCAATTGTGCGCCGGGCGCCGAAGGCGTGGGGCGCGCGGCCACGGCCTCGTTTGTCTTCTCCTTTGTGGGAATCCTGGTCTTGGATTTGTTTCTGGGCATCTTCCTCGATTCGCTCCACAACTCGTTCTGGCCGGAAGGCACCAAGTTGTTCTAGCGAATGGGGCGCGGCCTCCCGGTGTATCGGACATGGTTACTCTGTCATCCCATTCATCGTCGGCGACAGAACCGTTGGTGCAGGCCGTTGATCTGCGCGTACATTTCGGGAACCAGCCTGTGCTGCGCGACGTGTCGCTGAACGTGCAGCGCGGGGAGAGTCTGGCGATTATTGGCGAGAGCGGTTGCGGCAAGACGGTGTTGCTGAAGACGATTATCGGCCTGATACAACCCGAACAAGGTGCCGTGTGGTTCGACGGGACCAATTTGTTGACGCTGAACGAAATGGCCCTTACGCAGCAACGGATCCGCTTCGGCTTCGTGTTTCAGAACGCCGCCCTGTTCGACAGCATGACGATCGGCCAGAACGTGGCTTTCCCCTTGCGGCAGCACCGCAAGCTGTCGGATGCCGACATTCAGGAGATCGTTCTGTCGCGACTGGCGGAAGTGGGACTGCCACCATCCGTGGTAGCGAAGAAGCCGGCGGAACTTTCCGGCGGCATGCGCAAGCGTGTGGGCCTGGCGCGGGCGCTGGCCATGGATCCGGAATTGATGCTCTATGATGAGCCGACGACCGGACTCGATCCGATCATGAGCGACGTGATCAACGAATTGATGCTCAATACCAGCCGCCGCCATGCGGTCACCAGCATCATCGTTACACACGATATGCGCACAGCGCGCAAAGTAGCGAACCGGGTCATCATGATGTTGCCGCTCGCCCGCCTCGGGGAGAGCGATGCGCAAGTTGTTTTTGACGGTCCTCCCGACGAATTGGACAACTCCCGCGATCCGCGGGTCCTGCAGTTCGTGAGGGGAGAAGCACACGAACGATTGTTGGAGATGGGTCGCCCGCGCACCTGAAATCACGACCCGGAGCAATCCGGGAGAACAGGTACGGTCAACCTCGGCCGGAATACATGGACGAACGGGTACTTCGTTTTCGAGTGGGTGTGGTTGTCCTGGCGGCAGCCGTGATCACCAGTGTGTTGATCATGCTGCTGGGAGAGGGCAGTGCGATCTTTCAGCGCCGCTACACGGTGTTCTTGCGCTTTCCCCAGGCTCCAGGCGTCACGGTCGATACTCCCGTCCGCAAGCACGGCATCCTTGTCGGTCGGGTTTCCGATGTGAAGCTGCTCGATGAAGGCGGGGTCCTGCTGACGGCCTGGGTCGACAATCGCTACACCGTCAGGCGCAACGAGGTGTGCCGCATCAGCACGTCGTCGCTGCTCGGCGATGCGGTGTTGGAGTTCGTCCCGCGCAGCAGCGAGCCGCTGGCAAGCCGGGAGCCGATTCGGGACGGCGACCTGCTGGCCGACGGCCTGGTGGCCAGCGATCCGCTCAAGGTGCTGATGAACCTGGAAGGCAACGTGCAGGGGACGATCGATGCAATGGAAACCGCCGCCAACGAAGTGGCGCAGTTGGCCCGCAATCTGAACAACACTCTGAGCAGCGACCAGGGGCAGTTTCAGCGCATCATCAGCAAGTCGGAACTGGCGCTGGACGCGCTCCAGAAAACTATGCTCACGGTCGACGAAGTGCTCGGTGATCCAGAACTCAAAGAAGGTCTGAAACGCTCACTCAGAGATCTCCCGGCGGTCTTCCAGGAAGTACGATCGACCATGACTCAGGCCCAGAAAACCCTCGCGGGTTTCGAGGAAATCAGCCAGAAGGCGGGACGCAACCTGGACAATCTCGAGGAACTCACACGGCCGCTCGGCGAGCGCGGTGAGGCACTCGTGGAGAATGTCAACAACACGCTCACGAATCTCGACCAATTGCTGGCGCAGCTGGTCGATTTCAGCAAGGCTATGAACAGCAGCGAGGGGACGTTGGGCCGGTTGGTTCACGATCGCGATATCTATGAACAGCTGCAGCGCACTGCGGGAAACCTCGAAGGCGCCTCGCGCAAAATCCGTCCCATTCTCGATGACGTGCGTGTGTTCACCGACAAGATCGCCACCGATCCGCGGCAACTGGGCGTGAAAGGCGCGCTCGACAAGAAGCCGCTGGGGCTGGGACTCAAGTAACTCCGCCGGTCAGCGCGGCGGCGGCGTTGTCCACATCGGCACGGTGTGGCCCTGGTAGTTGTTCTGCCGCAACGATTCGGCCCGCTCCAGCAGCTTCTCGTTGGGCACGATCTGCTGCGGCACCAGGTCGAAGTCCACAGCCCGCTCGTCGCGAATCTCGAATGGCCAGATGTTTTCCGCAAAGAAGTCCAGCACCGGATACTGGTACCACGGAGTTGGGAACTTCTGTTTGGCGGTCACCGTTTCATAGCCGTCCTTGACCAGCTGGAGTTTCCGCGTCCCGTAGTAGGTGAATTCCGTCGCCACCGGCGTCAGACCAATCTCCTGATCGTCCACAAACGCGACCGCGCCCGGCGGATTGCTGCGGATCGTCATCCGCCGGCGTACGCAACCCGGCGCGAGTGTGGCGACTGCCAAAGCGAGAATGGCGAGCCTCCAGGCCGTGGAACGGACCGGCAATCCGCGCGAGAGCAGTTTCATGAGGTGACGGCGCGCAACAGGAGATGGATTTCAGGGAGGCGGAGTATAGCCGCCTGCTGGTGGCCTGGCTAGACGAATTCGCAGCAGGGGTTGAAGCGGAAAGCTGGGAAAGGGACGGCGGCTCGGACGGATGCCGAACGAGCGAACTTCAATTAGAATGGAAGTGACGTACGGGATTGCTTTCCGTACCGGACGACCCCAGCACGAGCCGGGGCAGTCGCCAGTCCTGACGGTTGGGAAGATGAGCCGGGTATCCCGCGGGGGTGGCAGCGCTTCCGACCGGCGAATTGACCTTGCAGCAGCGCCCTGGTATCAAGTGGCGGTGCGAGACAGGAGGGTTGTGGATCCTCCGCTGGTTGTCGGCGGCCGACGGGACCTTCCCCCGGTTCGACTGCTGGCGTGTCGCGTGGAATTCGAGACCTCGGTTCGAGCATGTCAGCGAACAACGGTCACAGTCCGAAGCAGGAGTGGAGTCAGGACGACCGTCTGCAGTGCGTCGCGATCACCGACGTAGGCATGCGGCGATTGAATAACCAGGATTCACATGCCGTGGTCCTAGCGCCCGACGAGCAGACCTGGCAGAAGCGCGGCCATTTGTTTGTCGTGGCAGACGGCATGGGAGCCCACGCGGCCGGCGAGCTCGCCAGCAAACTGGCCGTCGATGGTGTCTGCCATCTGTATCTCAAATACAGCGAATTGTCTCCCCCGGATGCATTGCAGCGGGCGATTGTCGAAACCAACACCGAGATACACCGCCGAGGCCAGGCCAACGCCGATTTCCACAACATGGGTACCACCGCCAGCGCACTCTTGCTGCTGCCGCAAGGAGCGTTGGTGGCCCATATCGGAGACAGCCGCGTCTACCGCCTCCGGAACCGCTGCCTCCAGCAATTGACCCGTGATCACAGCCTGGTCTGGGAATTGCGCGAGCAACTGGCGGATAACAGCGAATTGTCAATACCCAAGAATGTGATCACTCGCTCCCTGGGGCCGAACGCCACCGTTGACGTGGACATCGAGGGACCGCTGCCGTTGATGGCAGGAGACACCTTCCTGCTCTGCAGCGATGGACTCACCGGCCGCGTCTCCGATGAGGAGTTGGGTACGATTCTGGAGCAGATGGCGCCCCGTGCCGCAATTGACTTACTCGTGGACCTGGCCAATCTCCGCGGTGGTCCGGACAACATTACGGTGATCATTGCCAAAGTGACGGGAGCGGAGCTGGCCACGGCGTCCGCGCAACCCCTGACGGTTGGTCGGCGGCATGGTCCAGCGACCGTGCGGTCGGCCGTCTGGGTCTCCTTCGGTGTCTGCCTGCTGGGAGCCCTGGTACTGACCATCATCGGCAATCAAGTCCTGGCTCTCCTCTGTGTCCTGGGAGCCACATTGGCGCTGTTCATGGTCCAGGTGGCTCGCCAACGCCACAAGAAATCCGGGGTGGCATTGGCCAACGGGCATCGTTTGGGTAAGGGTCCCTACACGGAGACACCTTGTCCCACTCCCGACCCGTGCGTTCGCACGTTGCGTGAAACCACCCGCGAACTGCGTACCACCAACGCGCAAAGCCCCTCGTTGGAGTGGGAATCGTTCGACGCGTTGGTCGGCGCCGGCGAACAAGCCGAGCAGCGGGGGCAACCGGCCGCGGCACTGCAGAACTACGGCTTGGCCGTTCGTTCGCTGATGCAGCAGGTACGCGAACTGCAGAACAAGCGGGCGAGTGACTCCAGCCTGGAGCTGTGACACGGCAACTGTCGTTCCCCAAAACCCGGGAAGTTGTTACAGTTCGCGGACATGCGACGGATCACACGTTATGTCCTGTCCGAGTTCCTGGCCGTGTTCATCAGCACGCTGTTCGTGATGACAGTCGTGTTGATCCTCGGCGTCGTCGGCCTCGACGCCTGGCGCCAAGGCCTCTCGATGGTCAGTGTCCTGCGCCTCATGCCCTACGCCTTGCCGATCGCGCTATTGTACGCGATTCCCGGGACGTCCCTGTTCGCGGCCTGCAGTGTTTACGGGCGCATTTCCGCTGCCAACGAGATCGTCGCCATCAAGTCGCTCGGCATCTCCCCCATGACGGTGCTCTGGCCGGTGCTCACGCTGGCGTTTGCCCTGAGTATCGGCGTGGTCTGGCTGAATGATGTCGCCGTGTCCTGGGGACGCGCGGGCACACAACGAGTGATTCTGCAGTCGCTGGAACAGATCCTGTATGGGATGTTGCGCACGCGGCGCTCCTATTCCGGAGCCCGGTTTTCGGTGAACGTGATTGGAGTTCAGGGCGAGCGGCTGTTGCGTCCCACCTTGACGGTGAACTTGTCCGATATCCGGGGCCAGATGATCTTCACCGCCGAAGAAGCTGTGCTGCAATGCGACCCGTCCGAGAACCAGCTTCGCATCTGCCTCACCAACGGGACCGTGGATTTCGGCGACAAGCGCCGCATGGCATTTCCCGACACGCAGGCCTTCAACATACCGCTCTGGGCCGCCTCGCGCGATGGAGCGGACGGGGACCGGCCGTCAAACATTCCCTTGCGACGGATTCCGCAGGAAGTCGAACGCCAACTGTTGAATATTGAACGTCAGGAGCAGGCACTGGCCAGTGAAGCGGCATTCCAACTGATCACCGGAGATTTTGGGGCGCTCACGGGTCACGAATGGCAGGTCCGCCATGGCGGCCTGTTGGATCAGCGGTCCTGGCTAAGCCGGCTGCATACGGAGCCGTGGCGGCGCTGGGCTAACGGTTTCAGTTGTCTGGCATTCGTCATCGTGGGTGCGCCGCTGGCGATCCGCTTGCGCAACAGCGATGTCTGGACCAGCTTCGCGCTGTGCTTTGCCCCCGTGCTGATTCTGTACTATCCTCTGCTCGTCTACGGCGTACGTCTCGCCAAGTCGGGTGAATTGCCCCCGTACTGCGTCTGGCTGGGTAACCTGGCATTCGCGGGTGCCGGTCTGCTGCTGATTCGCTCCGTCTTGAGGCGCTGACGTGAGCGAGTCCCGGTCCGGGCTAGCAGCCTGTGGCCGGGAGCCCGCAACCTCCTGTGCTGTCTGTCTTGCCCACTTTTCTGGCTTGCTCCGACGCTCAGGCCATTGGTACACTCTGCCCCGCGCCGCGCTACCGGTGCGGCGGGCCGGCGGGAGGCCGGCTGCGGGCATTCGCGCACGCGAGCGACAGGGAGGTTGCGTTGTTGTCGCGCTGGTCGATCTGGAACAAGCTGCTGTTGGGTGTGGCGATGCTCTGTCTCATCGTCATGACCCTGACGATCAGCAGCATCTGGGGTGTCACTGCGTATCGGCGGCTGGTGCGCACGATCAGCAATCGCGCGGCCGAGATGCCGCTCGCGGAACGTCTCACGCGCGGCGTGGACGGACTGCGACTTTCCGTCAGCCGCATCCGGCAGTGGCCCGATCAAGGCGGACGTACGGACTATCATCCCGTTGCCATCCGCGAGGAATTTCGCAGCCAGTTCCTCGAACTGAACGAGGTTCTGGGGCTATACCGCGCGCAGTTGGCGTCCGCCGAACGTGACCCGACGGCCATCGGCGACAATCGAGATGAGTGGGAATTCGTGCGGGAGATGCAGCGCACGCTGAAGCAGATCGATCACCTGAACAATGAAGAGGATTGGATTCTGCAGAGCGTCGAGCTGGACCTGCTGGGCAACGAACTGGAAACGTTGCACCAACTGGCGAGCGGCCTGCCGAGCCGCCTGCACGACCGCATGTATGCGCTGAAGGACGACGTCCGCGGTGAATACCACACGCTCATGGTCGTGACCGGCACCACCGCCCTGCTGGCATTTCTCATGCTCGCCCTGCTGTCGAGATTCTACTATGAATGGGTCGTGCGTCCGTTGCGGATCTTGCTTGGCGGTTCCCGTCAGGTGGCCGAGGGTGACTTCAATCACCGGATTCACTTGAACACGCACGACGAGATGGCGGAGCTGGCGGGCGCGCTGAACGACATGACCGCTCGCTTCCAGGAGATCCGCGATGATCTGAACCGCCAGGTGAAACAGCGCACGAAGGAGGTAGTTCGCAGCGAGCAGTTGGCCAGCGTGGGGTTCCTGGCGGCCGGCGTGGCCCACGAAATCAATAATCCACTGGCCTCGATCGCCTGGTCCGCCGAAGCGCTGGAAGCGCGCCTGCACGGCATCTTGTACCCGGATACCACGGAGGCGGCGAAGGAACCGAACGGCGACCTGGATGTGCTCCGCCGCTATCTGCGCCGCATTCAAGATGAGGCATTTCGCTGCAAAGGCATCACGGAAAGGTTGCTCGATTTCTCGCGGCTCGGAGACGTGGAACATCAAGAAGCCGACCTGGGGGAACTCACGCGCGATGTGATCGATATGATTCGCCACCTGGGTCGATACCGCAACAAACGCATCGAGTATGTGGGGGACGAGCGGGTGCTGGCGCGCGTGAACGCGCAGGAGATCAAGCAAGTCGTCTTGAATCTGCTGACCAACGCTTTGGATAGTCTCGATCCCGAAGGTGTCGTGGAAGTCGAGGTGGGCAAGGTCGCCGACCAGGCGCAGTTGCGCGTCACCGACAACGGCTGCGGCATGACCGAAGAAGTGCTGGAACACCTCTTCGAGCCCTTCTTCACGCGCCGGCGCGACGGCCAGGGGACCGGTCTCGGCTTGTCCATTTCCTACCGGATTGTGGCCGATCACGGCGGCCAGTTGTCCGCCGACAGCACTGGTCCCGGCCAGGGTTCTACGTTTCGAGTTGCGCTGCCAATAGTACAACATGAGAAAGCTAATGAGAGGAAACCACAGGCCGCCTAGCCGTTTGAAAGTGCTGTTCGCCGACGACGAACCGTCGCTGCAGGAACTGATGAGCCTGGAGCTGCCGCGCCTCGGCCATGAGGTGACGGTGTGCCCGGACGGATTCACGGCCGCGGCGGCTCTGGAACGCAATGCCTACGATTGCCTCGTGGTGGATCTCGATATGCCGGGCATGAACGGGATCCAGGTCATCACCAAAGCCAAGGAACTCTCGCCGGAGACGGAAGCCGTCATCCTGACAGGCAAGTCGTCTCTCGAAACGGCGATTGCCGCGCTGCGCCAAGGAGCCTTTGACTATCTGACTAAGCCCTGCAAACTGGTCGAGCTGGAATCCCTCCTGCGGCGCGTGGCCGAAAAACGGGAACTCTCAAAGTTGTGCGTGGCGCTGCGCCGGCGATTGGAGCGCGCCGAAGGCGATTCACAGTTGATCGGAACCGGCGCGGCCATGCAGCGCGTTCGCGATCGGATCGCGAAAGTGGCACCCACGAACTCCACCGTCTTGATTCTGGGTGAAACCGGCTCCGGCAAGGAACTGGTGGCCCGCGCCGTGCATGAACAAAGTGCGCGCGCCGATATGCCGCTGGTGGCCATCAACTGCGGCGCGCTCCCGGAAAGCCTGATTGAAAGCGAGCTCTTCGGTCACCGCAAGGGCGCGTTCACCGGTGCAGACGAACACCGTGTGGGGCTGTTCGAAGTGGCCAACGGCGGCACGCTGTTCCTGGATGAAATCGGGGAATTGCCCAGGGCCATGCAGTCCAAGCTGCTGCGCGTGCTGGAAAGCGGTGAAATTCGGCGGGTCGGCGACAATCAGTCGCTGCAGGTCGACGTGCGCGTCGTGTGCGCCACGCATCGCAATCTCGAGCAAATGGTGGAAGCTGATGAATTCCGCGAGGACCTGATGTACCGCATCAACACGTTCGAAATCCACGTTCCACCCCTGCGCGAGCGGATCGCCGACATTCCCGAATTGGCTCACCATCTCTACTGCCGGTTCCGCCCCAGCGCCAGCAGATCCCGGGAACTCTTCACCCTCGAGACGCTCGATTCACTCCAGGCGCACATCTGGCCGGGAAATGTCCGCGAGCTGGCCAACGTGATCGAACACGCCACGATTGTCAGTGAAGGTCCGCCCGTGACACCGGACGATCTGCCGCGGAGATTCGCCTCGCGCGGCCTGCGCCGCAGAGTGCTGGGCCCGGTTGCGCTGCGCGACCTCGAGATGCAAGCCATACAAGAAGCGCTGGACCGCCATGAGGGAAACAAGTCCGCGGCCGCAGAAGAGCTCGGCATCAGCCTCAAGACGCTCTACAACAAACTGAACCAGTCCAGCGCCCTGGAAAAGAGCGCCTGACTCGGCGGCGAATAGCCCGCACTATTCCAACCACTCCCGCAGCACTTGCAGGTCCTTGCGCAGCACGGAGAGCAGTGCTCCGCGATCTTCAGGCAGCGGGTACTCATGATGCTGCGAAATGGGACCCGACCAGTTGGACTTGCGCAACCCGGCGAAGAAAGCCCGGTTCACCATGCCGGCGCCCAGCGGGCACCAGACGTCCTTCCACCCTTGATCGCGTTTCTCCCACAGGAAATCCTTCACGTAGACCGCGGCGTAATACGGCTCCATCAGGCGCGCATGCGTGGGCCAGGCCAGACCACCTTCCAGCGTGGCGTGCCCGATGTCGAAACAGACGCCCACGTGTCTCGGATCAAGATCGCGAATCAAGTGCCAGATATCCCAGACGGGAGCGCCCACGTAATTGGCGCCGGAGTGATTCTGGAAACCGGCAGTCAGTCCCAGTTCGCTGTTGAGCTGGGCCAAGTCGCGCAATTGGCTCTTGATCTCGGACAGTTGCTCGGAAATCGACTTGTCCGGCGCATATTTCCAGAATCCCAGCCGGTAGCGTTTCACGCCCAATTCCGCGGCCGTGCGCAGGACCTTGAGCGTCAACGGATGTGCCGGGTCGCGGACGTCCGTCGCGATGATCGATAGCGCGCGCCCCCGTTTCCGCAACGCCTCCACGAACTTCGGCAACTCCTCGGCAACCCGCTCGGGTTCGATCTGGCCCTTGGCACGCACCGGCAGTTCGACGCCGTCCCAACCCACTTCGGCCACGAAATCAGCCGTCTCTTCGGCACCGAGTTGTTGAATGATCTTCGTGAATCCGATGAGCTGAAACTGTCTGCTGGCCTCCGTGTTGGCCCGGATCGGGTCTGTGGAAGGCGCGCCCAGCGCCAGCGCGCTGGCCGATGTCGCGGCCAGGGCGCAAAACCGACGGCGAGACAACGACGTGCTATTCATGGTGATCCTGCGCGAATGCCCTATTTGGTGGTCGTCCAGGCACGACGCAATCATTGTAACATCCCGCCGGGACCAGGAACTCCGCTGAAGTCCGAGTTGTCGCCGGACCGCGTGCCAATCGTCGCGATACTGAAGCTGGCTACGTCCACCGTGTCGCGTCACATTTCGATTCTGCAACAGGCTCGATTAGTCGATTCGCGCAAAGAAGGGGGCTGCCGTAATCGCTGACCAAGGCCTCATGCTGAAGGAGGACCCATGTCTGAATTGGCGGTGAACTCGGCAGCGTATCCGCGCGGACGGCTCTCATTCCTGGATCGGTTTCTGACGCTCTGGGTCCTTCTAGCCATGGCTGCGGGCATTGTTGACTCGGTGCGACGTCAACCAATACGCTGCTAGTGCGCGCATCTTCGCCGTGAAACCGCGATGGTAACCGTTCACGAGCCGGTGGCCGTCTACAGGGACGCGGCTTGGAGAGTCGCCTTTCGCTCCGCGAAAGCAGCGCCACTTTCGCGGAGCGAAAGGCGACCGTGGCGGGCTGTGAACGGTTACCCGCGATGATTCGTAAGGCGTTATCGGCTTGAGTCTACCGGTTGCGGGTGCAGTGCATCCTGAGCTTCTTCGACTGCATCGAGTCCGTGATGGCGTGCAACGCCAAGCGGCACCAGGAACTGATGGCGTAAGGGCGGTCTATTTTTTTGCGGTCACAATTGTTGATTTAGCCAAATAACGTAGCACGGAACGTGCGCGGTCCTCGCGCGGAAACGGCGCAGCGCGCTTCGTGCGGAGGTGCCCGGTGTCTCCCGACCGTGCTGCCACGGGATAACAGTCATGAACAAGCGTGAACTGGGAATCTTCGCGGGATTGGCCACGGTGTTCCTGTTGGCCTACTTTCTGAACTACACCGACCCCAAGATCCAGAACGCCGTGATGGAGGCGTTCGACATGCTGCAGTGGTACGCGCGAAACCACACGCTGGCCTGCGTTGTGCCCGCCATGTTCATTGCCGGCGCCATCACGACGTTCTTCTCGAAGGAAGCCGTATTGCGGCATCTCGGGCCGAAAGCCAACCGCTTCGAGGCATACTCTGTAGCCTCGGTATCGGGTACGGTCCTCGCCGTGTGTTCGTGCAGCGTGTTGCCAATGTTCGCTGGGATTTACCGCGTCGGCGCGGGCTTGGGGCCGGCTTCGGCATTCCTCTATTCGGGACCCGCCATCAATGTGATGGCCATCTTTCTGACGGCGCGCGTCTTGGGTTATGACTTGGGGATTGCGCGGGTTATCGGGTCGGTCGCGTTCGCAGTGATCATTGGCTTGGTCATGGCGGCCGGCTGCAAGTGGCCGTGCTGCTGGAAACCACAGACAGGTTCCGCGTGCAGATCGAGGAGCCGGCAGGGGCGTTGAAGAAGGGCCAGAAAATCATCGTCACCAAAGACGAGATCGAACGCACCGAGCGCTCCGCGCCGGCCAATTACCAATGGGCGGTCTGGGTGTACGATCATCGGTGGTACTTTGCCGGGACGTGCCTCCTGGCCACGCTGGTCATGGTGGGCGCCTGGTTCGGCCGCGAGGAGCTCTCCGAGTGGATGGAGCAGACGTGGAGTTTTGCCAAGTCCATCGTTCCGCTACTCTTTGGAGGCGTGCTCGTCACCGGGTTCGTCGGTGCCTTGATTCCGGAGGAGATGGTGGCCCAATGGGTGGGCGGCGACAGTTTTCGCGCCAATATGGTCGCTTCCGTGATCGGGGCCATGTGGTACTTCGCTACGCTGACGGAGATCCCGATCCTGGAGGCACTGCTGGGGCTGGGCACGGGACGCGGACCGGCGCTGGCGCTGCTGCTGGCCGGACCGGCCCTGTCGGTTCCCAGCATCGCGGCCATTTACAGCGTAATTGGCTTCAAGAAAACGACGGTCTTCGTTTTGCTGATCGTGGTGATGAGCGCGGTTGTGGGCATGGTTTTCGGATGGTTCTTTGTGCAGCGGCCGCAGGCTGCGGGAGGATGTCGGTCATGAAACTCGTTCAAGTCCTCGGACCCGGTTGTGCCAAGTGCGAAAAGCTGAAGAAGAACGCGGAACAGGCAGTCCAGCAGGCGGGTGTGGAAGCGACCGTCGAGAAGATCACCGACATCAACGTGATCACCGGCTTCGGCGTGATGATGACCCCGGCACTGGCCATTGACGGCGAAGTAAAGATCGTCGGCAAAGTGGCCACTCCCGACGAGATTCAAAAGTTGCTGTCTTGATGGGAGCTGTCGTATCGTATGGACTGAGTCCGTTGTCCGTACCCGTTGCTCTGCCACCAGGAGTACACCATGACCCGGAAAGCACATCGTCGCCGATTCCTCTGGACTGCGGGGACTGGCATCGCGGCAACCATGGCTGCCGGTTCCAGCGCCGCCACGTTGGTTGCAGCGAGCGATTCCCCCGCGATCCCGTTGCCGGACGCCGACACAGCGAAGCCCGCGCCGGGAACCAGCCCGCCAGCGGTCTGTTGTGCGCCGGCCGCGAAACCGATCTACTCCTGCTCCGGGGCCGCCGACGTGGGAGAGATCGCCGATCATGCGGCCCGAAAGTTGACCGCCGACGGCGTGGGCAAGATGTCCTGCCTGGCCGGAATCGGCGGCCGAATACCGAATCTGCTGGAAATTGCCCGAGGAGCCCAAGTCATCCTCGCAATTGACGGTCGCCCGATGCATTGCGCGCGCAACACGCTGGAGACAGCGGGCTTCACCAAATTCGAGCTCGTGTGCCTGGCCGATCTGGGAATGGCCAAGGGCAAGACACCGGCAACGGCCGAAACGGTGGCGACAGTGGTCAGCGAGGGAAAGAAGCAGTTAGGTGGTTAGTTCCTCACCCGTGCAGGATACGGACGCTCGTTGCTGTCGGAAAGGAAGTGCCGCATGGAACTCAAGAACGCCGTAACAATCTGCCTGATCTCGTTCTTCTCGGCGACGCTGGTGGTGTTGATCGCACGGTCGCTCGACGTCCAGGCCGTAACGCGGCTGGAGCCGCAACTGGCGCGGATTGCCGAGGAGCTGGAAGCGCTGCGCACGCAAGGCGGGATCCAACGCGCCGGAGCCACCGACCGGACAGGTGCGCCCGCGTCCGATGGCTTGATCGTGTACTATCTGCACGGCAAGACGCGCTGTCCGACTTGCCGCGCCATTGAGTCGCAGGCGCACGAGGTGGTGCAGTCGCAATTCGCCTCCGAACTGCAGTCGGGAGCTGTCACGTGGAAGGTCGTGAACTACGAGGAACCCTCCGGAGCCGAATTCGCCAAGAAGTTCGAGATCCAGATGCCCGTCGTGGTGCTGGCCCGGATGAAGGGAGGCGACGTGGCCCACTGGAAGCGGCTCGACCGCGTCTGGGCGCTGTTCGACGACAAGCCCGCGTACGCATCCTATTTGCGTGACGAAATCAGCCAGATGGTCCGGATGGCGGAACCCCAACCCACGTTGGCGTCCTCGCAGGACGAGGAAAAGTCACAGGAGTCTGTTGTAGTGCCTGCGGACAAGCCGGCGTCTCCGCCGATCGACTTGCCGATTCCCGAATAGAACATGCCTTAAGGAGAAGTCGAACTGAAGCGTGACGATCACCGTTGGGAGGTACCGCAGGATGACGTACGCCCTCTACATCATGGCGGCGATGTATCTGGGGTTGTTAACCTCGATCAGCCCGTGTCCGCTGGCCACCAACATTGCCGCCATTTCGTATGTGGCGCGCAGGGTCGGGAACACGCGTCTGGTCATCAACGCCGGTTTACTGTACACGCTGGGCAGGTGTTTGCTCTACCTGGCGCTGGCTGCCCTGCTGACGACGACGGCTCTTTCCATCCCCACCGTGTCGATCTTCCTGCAGAAGTGCATGCACCTGGTACTGGGACCGGTGTTCCTGCTCTTGGGCATGTTTCTGGTGGGACTGATCGCGGTCACCAGCGGCGGAACGATGATGAGTGAGGGTCTGCAGAAACGCGTCGACGCCCTGGGCGTTTGGGGCGCACTGCCGTTGGGCGTGTTCTTCGCCCTGTCGTTCTGCCCGACCTCGGCGGCCTGGTTCTTCGGACTGGTGGCGCTGATCATGGGCGCGGAAGCGGGGGCGATTACGGGTGTACTCGAGAAGGTGGGCATCGCGTTGCCCCAGGCAGCGTTACCTGGTGGCACGCTGGTCTTGCCGCTGGTGTACGGCATCGGCACGGGAGTTCCCGTGTTATTCGTGGCATTCCTGCTGGCCTACAGCGCCCAGTCTGTGGGCAAGACCTACAACGTGCTCGCCAAGGTCGAGTGGTGGGCGAGGATGATCACCGGTTGGCTGTTCATCCTCGTCGGCGTTTGGTTCTCACTGATCTATGTGTTTGAGCTATCGTCTACGATCCCGCATCCGCTTCGTGAACCAGGGTCTGGCTCCCCTCTTCCGTGATGGGCTGCCGCTGGTCGCGCGCGATGAACGATCCGTCCTGCAGGAAGTGCGCGGTGTATTGAAAGACACGGGGATCGTTGGCAATCAGTTCATGCAACATCGGTACGACGATGAAGTCGCTGGCCCCGGCCAGTCGCGTGGTCGTCAGTTCGATCCGGCCGTCGTCGTCGCCCGGCAGACCGGAACTGAAACCGCGCTCGTCACCTTTGCCCCCCGCGATGATCCCGAATTCCACATGCGGAGTAGCCAGCCGTGTCTTGAGGTTCAACCAGTCCGCTCCCAGTTGTTGGCCGGGCGTGCCAAACACCGTCTTGAAGAGGCTCTTGTCGGCCCATTCCGTAGCGGTGCTCGACCCATGGTTGGGAGGCGCAATCATGACGATCCGTTGAATCCGCGGGTCCGGGCGCCAGCCGTGCGGCGCTCCGATCGGCCCTGCCAGATAACGTCGAATGACGATGTTTCCCATGCTGTGGCCGACCAGGTTCAGTTCGTCCATGCCGGCCAAGCTCCCGATGACATTGGCCAAGGACTCGGCGTGCTCGTCGATGCCGCAACGCGTGCTAGCGTACTCGACGTTGAATACCTCGTAGCCGCCCGATTTCTGCAGATGCTTGCCCAGCAGGCTCATGGACCAGCCCGGTGCGGCCAGGCCGTGCAGGAGGATGACGGCTTTCCCCCGCATGGGCGCGAGGTTCTTCTCGCGTTTGATTTGCTCGAGCTTTACCAAGCATTCCTCAAAGGTCCCTTCCGCGTGCTGCCACTCGTAGCCATCCAGAAGCCGACAGTGGCTGGATCCGGCGCGCCGCTGAATCTTCCAATCGTGAAAGAAGTGCTGGTCAGACCAGAATTGCGTGCCACCCAATGTGGGCGTTGGCAGGCTGACAGGTAACAGGAGTTTCCACGAGGAAGGGGCTTCTTCCGCGGCGTTGAGGACGGCGCAGCAGCACCAGGCGAGGCAGGTCAAGCTGGCAAGGAGACGGATTGGTCGGCAGGCGCAACCAGTCATGGCAAACCTAACCCAGCGAGAAGGGCGGACTTAGCGCATCGATCCCGACGGTAGCAAGTTATGGGGCAGGAGTGTACCGGTCTCTGCCAAGTGCAGCAAGGTCAAGGCGCTCCAGAAGGACACGGCCTACACATCCAGGGACGGGCGGGTCGCGATTCCCACGGCAGTCGGCTATCATCAAGGGTCACCAATCCACTCCAGCCGGCATGTTCCCAAAGTCCAGGGCACTTCCGCGCTCGAATTCCGGCTGGTTGGTTTGCCTGCAGCCAATCCGTGGGGTAGATGCACTAGGCCGAGGGTGAGTACCATTCGACCGGCAATGTGACAAGCGCGCGGACCGGGCCCCCGCCGGAGGTCTCATGATTGTTTCGTCGAACGGACCGCTGACCGCACCGGAAACGGCGGTCCATGTGAGAGAACAACCGGAGTCGCGGGACTATCGACGACCTCGATCACTCATCCTTCTCAATGGCTTGGCAGAACAGCCCGAGTCGTGGTTCTGCAACCGTGCTTACTGGTCGCAGTATTTTTTCGTCAGCGCTCCGGCCATTCTGGTCTACGACGGGGACTCCATTCAACGCCGACTTGAACAGGACCTGCCGATCTCGGTGGATTACTTGACGAGTCGGCTGGAGGAGTATCTCGACAACTACGTCCAGGACCCGCCCTACCACCTGGTTGCCAGCAGTCTGGGGTGTCAAATCGCCGTGGAATACGCGGTGCGGCAGGCCGACAAGGTGTCGCGTTTGGTGCTGCTCTGCCCCTCAGGCATTGCAGCCGAAGAGCGGTTACCGGTCAGCGACAACGCCCGGCAGCGCGATTTCTTTGGGCTCGTGGCCAGTGTGTTTTTTGACTCGCGGTTTGTCGAACCCGGACTCGTGCATTACTACCAGCAGCGGTTCCGCAAACGTGCCTGGCGCAAAGGAGCGTTTCGCACGATCCGCGACACGAGCGAGAATTCGATTCAGGGCAAGTTAAGCCTGCTCGACCACGAAACGCTGGTCATCTGTGGCCAGGAGGACCGGATCGTGGATCCGCGAGAGGTACAGCGACTCCTGGCCGGCCGGCGGAATTTCTCCTGCCAGCTTCTGCCGAAGTGCGGGCACGCACCGCAGATCGAGTCTGCCGACCTGGTCAACGAGATGGTCGTGGCGTTCCTGTCCTCAGGCAATGGTGCCTTGTGATTGCCGCCGCGTGGCCGATGACCTCCTGTGTTGCGGCAGAGGAATGCAGTCACCGCAATCGCCGTTGCCACTTGCCCACGATTGCAGAAGGACGTTAGGTCAGGCATGGGCCAGCAGTCGTTCTACCAACGGCGCGCTGTGGTGATTCTGGTGATCGCCGCGGGGCTGGTGCCGCTGATCGCGTGGGGCGTTCACCGGGCGATTCTCAGCAATTCCAACGACGTGCGCGACTGGCTCCCGGCCGATTATCCGGAGACGAGGCAATACGCTTGGTTCACGCAGCACTTTGGCGTGCAGGACTTCATCGTGGCCAGTTGGCCCGGCTGCACGCTCGATGACCGCCGGTTGGATGAATTTGTCCGTGCTCTACCGCAACTGGCGGCGTCGGATTCCGAGGGCTCACCCTTTGCGCGCGTGCTCACCGGACGATCGCTGGTGGAGCAACTGCTCGCTCCGCCCGTGGGACTCAGCCGCAAATCCGCGATTGCTCGGCTGCGCGGCACGCTGGTCGGACCGGACAATCAGCAGACCTGCGCCCTGCTGACGCTCGTGGACGGAAAGGCTCCACGTTTGGAGCCGGCCATCGAGTTGATCCGGCGGGCCGCAGAAGTGGCCGGCGTTTCCCGCGAGGAGGTGCGCGTGGGCGGCATTCCGGTCGTCAACGCGGCACTGAACCGCGAGAGCTCCCGATCACTCGTGCGTCTGGCCGGCTTGTCGGGACTGTTGGGAGTGGCAATTGCCTGGTTGTGCTTTCGCAATCTCCGCCTGACGTCGCTGATTCTGGCGGTGGGCATCTACAGTGCCGCCGCGAGCCTGGCGGTGGTGCCCTTGTTCGGGGCGCCGTTGAACGCGGTCTTGATCACCATGGTTCCCCTGGTGTATGTGACCGCCGTCTCCGGCGCGATCCATCTATCCAACTACTATCTCGATGCCCTGGAACACACCGGCCCGCCGGCCGCGCCCGGGCGCGCCATCGCACATGCGGCCGTGCCACTGGTACTGGCTGCTTCCACCACGGTGCTGGGACTGTTGTCGTTGGGCTACAGCGACTTGAATCCGATTCAGCTGTTCGGCGTATTCTCCGCCGTGGGTGTTGCGTTGGGTTCCGCCGCGCATTTCCTGTTGCTTCCCGCCGCCCTGGTGGTCTGGGGTCCGAAGAAAACGGGCCGCCGCGTCAGCGACATGGGCAGCGCGGCCCCGAGCGGTTCACACTTGAACTTGTGGCCGCAGTTGGGGGCCTGGATCACGTCGCATCCCGGCGTCGTGCTGACGTGCTGCTGCGCCGCGATGTGTGTGGGGCTGGCGGGAGTTCCGCGGATCCGCACATCGATTCAGATGATGCGGCTCTTTTCGCAGCGCGCGCCGGTGATCCCCATGACGCGCTGGCTGGAAGAGCGGCTGGGAGCAACCATTCCGCTGGAGATCGTGGTGCATTTTCGCCCGGAAAGCCAGACCACGGTGTTGGACCGCATGCGGCTGGTGGCCGAACTGCAGACTCAGTTGCTGAAGCTGCCGGCAGCCGGCGGGTGCCTGTCCGCCGCCACGTTTGCCCCGCCCGAAGTCAGGCAGACGTCCCGTGAGGGGGTCGTGCGGCGGGCCGTCATTAACTCGAAACTGAAGAGCCGCTACGGGATCTTGCACCAGCACGGCTGGCTCGCACAAGACGCCGACGAGGAGTTGTGGCGGATCAGCCTCCGTATTCGCGGACTGGACGATCTGGACTACGCGGCTTTCGCGGACACCCTGCGCCGGCACGTTCAGCCCGTCGTGATCCGGCGTCTCGGAGCCGGCAGGCCCGGGATCAACCTGACCATCACCGGGACAGCGCCGATTGTCTTCAAGGCTCGGCAGTCCCTGTTGGATGGAATGCTCTTCGGACTCGGCACCGATGTGGTTCTCATCGTCGTCGGTGTCTTGGTGATCACTCGCAGTTGCCTGACGGGTGCGGTGATGTTTGTCTTGAGCATCTTTCCGTCGGTGGTGGTGTTTGGTGCGATGGGGTTGCTGGGTATCGTCGTGGACATCGGATCGGTGATGACGCCGTGTGTCGCCGTGGGGGTCACCGTCGATGACGTGATCCATTTCCTGCTCTGCCATCGCCGAGGCGTGCAGCAGGGCCTCTCCACTGCCGAAGCGGCCCTGCTGGCCTATCGCACGTGCGGCCGGGCCATCGTTCAGAGCTGGAGCATCATTGGCGTAGGACTGGCGGCTTTCGCGCTGAGTTCGTTCGTTCCGACGTTTCGCTTCGGCCTGCTGATGCTGCTCCTGCTCACGGCGGGAATGGTGGGCAATCTGCTGTTCCTGCCCGCGCTGCTCGCAGGACCCGTTGGACGCTGGATCACGAAGACCCCGGCACCGCTCACGTCCCTGGTTCACTTGGTCGGCAACACGGAACCGGCCCCTGCCGAGTCGGATCAGGCAGCCGATCAAGGTCCTGTTTCGCAGGAGATCTCCTGCCAGTAACCGGCCTCCCAGGCCCAATCGGTGGGTTGGTTGCACAGCTCCAGTCGAATGCTCTGGCCCGCAAAGGGTGAGAGATCCACGCGCGCTTCCAGCCAACCGTCCGGCGCCGTGGCACTGCTGATGGACTTGCGCAGCAACTCACGACCGTCTGCCTTGACGATCAGATCCCAATCGCCCTGCGGATGATGGCCGACGACAAGCTTGAGTTGCGTCGGCTTTCCCGCCGGGATGGCCAATTTGCGGCTCAAGACGCAGGGTGTCTGGCGATCGAGCGGATGCGTCACCAGGACGTTCTTCCGTCCGAGTTCACTGTCGCGCAGTCCGGGGTCCATATCGGTCCCGCAGTCCGTGATGCTCCAGTCCGGCGCGAACTTCTGCAGGGCCTGCTTGAGGGAGTCCACAACCGTGATCTGTGCCATCTCTGCTTCCGTGAAGCGGCTCTCCGTGATGGGGCCCGGCGCCCAACTCAGTTCCAGCTTGCTGGGCTTGGGAGCTTTGACCGGAATGACGAACACTTCCTCACCCTGCGCGTCCTTTTCCATCCGGCCCCCCTCCTGGATCACTGCCTGGCGCGCCAGTTTCTCACAGACGTCGAGCAAACCGCCGAAGTTGTAGGCCGTGTGACTGAAGATGCGGCTTTCGTCCAGCTCCCTGGTGAACCGCTCAGGCAGCTTCGAAAACCCGACGGTTGTGAATAGCACGCCGGCCGAGGAGGACGGATTGCAGTCCGAGTCCCGACCGGCCCGGCAGGAGATGATGACCGTCTGATCGAGATCACGATTCCCGTACAGCAATCCCAGGAGCACAAAGGCTCCGTTCGACTTGCAGTCGATGCCGGGACCGTTGGATGCCTGTTGGTATGCCGGATCCTGCCCATACTTCTTTTCAATCTTGTCCCACGTCTGTTCCCAATTCGTGGGTTCCTCGCGGTGCCAACGCAGCAGGTCACGGACCATTTCGGCGTACTGGCATTCGGCAGGGATCGTGCGCAGACCCGTCTCCACGATGCGCTCGATGTCCTCGGTGAAAAACGCCTCCGCATACATGGCACTGATGAATTGACCGGCATACATGCCGTCGCCGTAGTTCATCAATCGTCCGAACTTCTCCCCCATATCGATGGCTACCGTCGGCAAACCGGGACCGATCAGCCCCGCATAGTCGGCTTCGATCTGATAGTCGATGTCGTTCGGGCAGCGATTGAACCGCGGATGGCTCGAGTCCGGCGGGGCAATCCCTCGGCGCAGGTTGGTGCGGCCCGCGTTGTTGGCGCACCAGAGCGGATAACCGGAATTCGCAAAATCAATCCCCGCCTGACGAATCGAGACGGACAGACCGTATTCCTCCATGGACCGGAGAAAGGTCATCTCCACGTAGAGATCGTCCTGATTGAAGGCGTCGTTGATCATCCGCGGGAGCCATTGCGGCATTTCCGCGACTGGAATGATTCGGCCCTGGTAGCGGCCCTCGGTGGAAGCACCCCAGGACACACCGGCAATCTGCCCGATCCAGCCAGCCTTCATCTTGTCGCGGTACTCCCGGACCGACAGCCGGCGATACGAGGATACATCCTCGGCCTGCGCCGGCCCCACCGTTGCCAGTAAGAACCATGCGCAGAGCCACTGACACTTATTCCCACGGCTGATCATCATGCTCCCGCTCTCCTAATCAGTCTGTCGCCACAATGATGGGTGATGGTTGAGACATCGTGATGTTCTGATCAAGGTTCGTCGAGCAACTTGGCGGTGACGAGGATCCACGTTTGCCGCGATTCGCCCGGTGCTGACTCCTCGGTCGCGATGCTGACCGCTTTTCCTGCGGGTATGCGTGCGGTGGACTTGGCCGTGACGGTGGCCACACCTTGGGGCGGCGCGTCGAGGCTTTCTTGATTGCCGGTCCCGGCCGCATCGCTTTTCCGGGCGAGATGACTGCGTTCGATTTCGATGTCCGCCACGATCGTCTCTGCCTTTTCAAACCGCGCAGTCACATTGGCCAGGGTCCCCACCTGAACCATTGAGTAATTCACTGCCATCGGAGGCTGACCGCCGTCCCTGCCGCGAGGCATCATCGTGCGCCCCGACGCGACGGGGATGCTCTCGCCAAACTGTACCTTCGCGGGGCAGTTCTCCAACGTCGCTAACCGCAAACGCACGAGGCTGCCGACGCGGCCTTGTTGTTCCAGTTCCTGCAGGCGGCCGGCAACCGCTTCAGCCGCCAGCATCGGCTCGAAGACCGCCGCCGGCTTGGGACCCATCACCTCCACCAACACCACCTCGACCGAGATACATCTGCCTGCCTGCAGCGGCGCCTCTTCCGCGCTCAGCCCCAGATTCGCCCACAGCGCGAGCGTTAGAACCAGACCCCCAATGAACCGTTGCATGGTAGCACCTCCCGCAATGTGAATGGACCGCGGTCGCGCGGCAACCGGCGCGCCGCGGCCCGTATGCCACTGACAGCGATACTATCGACCCGCAGAAGGACACGCAGAGCTGCGTGTGCTGGGGCGGGTTACTTGTCGGTGCGGAACGGAGAGGCTGGCAATCCTTCCTTGTTCGACAGATTGGGTTCGGCTTCCTGATGCCAACCGAACCGGACAGCGACCGGTTGTGCCACGTTGTCGGCCGAGACGACCACCGTTGCCCCATCGATTTCCGCCTTGGCCGGCACGAAGTTCTTGTCCTCACCGGCAATGGTGAACCACGTGAGTGGCTGTCCATCTCGCGAGCTCAAACCGCCACCGACGTGATCAAATGCCAGGCGGATCTTGTTGCCTTCGACGGTCATCGACTTGTAGAGCGGGCCGGAGAAGACCAAGTCGTTCTTGCCGTACAGTTTGGCCAAGGCCCACAAGGCGAGTCGCTTGCCGACATCCTGCTTGTTCTTGGGATGGATGTCCTTGATGTCGCTGATGTCGACCGTGACTGCCATACCCGTATTGGGCACGCTCAACGTAGCTACCTGGGCTTCCCAGATTCCGGGCAGGCTTTCGGGGCTGCCACCGTAACGGAACGGCGCCAACTGCACGAAGTAGAACGGCAGTTCGGGCTTGTTCCAGAGCGCTCGCCAACCTGCGATCAGAGCCTTCATCTTTTCGGAATACAGCATGCCCTCGCCGTTGTTGGACTCACCCTGGTACCAGAGCGCGCCGCGGATGCCGTAGGGGACCAGCGGAGCAATCATGCCGTTGTAAAGAGCCAGAGGTGTCTGGTGGTTGAGCGAGCCGTCGGGATTCTTGGACGGAAATTTGTCGAGGTTATCGGCGATGTCCTTGAGCGCTGGCACAGCGCCGAATCCAACCGGCGGCGTCCAAGGTTCGATTCGCGTGCCCCCCCAATTCGAACCGATCAGGCCGACAGGCACGTTCAGCTGCTCCTGCAGGTGCCGCGCGAAGAAGTAGCCTGTGGCGGTGAAACCGCCGGCTGTTTGCGGCGACGACAACTGCCAGCCGCTTGACGCCACATCGTCCTGAGGCTTGTCGGCCGGCACATGCGAGATCTTGATATGGCGAATCTGCGGATGGTCGGCCGCGGCGATTTCCTGTTGAGCGTTCAACGAGGCATTAACAGACCATTCCATATTCGACTGACCGGAGCACAACCAGACTTCGCCCACGAGGATGTTCTCGAGTTTGACGCTGTCCGTGCCCGCAATCGTCATCGTGTGCGGACCACCGGCCGGCATGGCCGGCAGCTGAACCTGCCATTTTCCTTGACCGTCCGCTGTCGCTGTCACCGAGGTCTCACCAATCGTGACCGTGACTTTGGTGTCGGGCGCGTCCCAACCCCATATCGGCAGCGGTTCGTCGCGTTGCAGCACCATGTTGTTGCCAATGATCGCGGGCAGCTTGATGGCCGCTTCCGCAGCCACCGTCGTTAGGGACAAGAACAGAACGCAGAACCGTACCAGGCAGTCACGGATTCTCATGGCGGGATTCTCCAGGTGGGACGAAGGGCAATTCGGCACGCGCGCACGGCGTCGCCAGGCCAATAGTATACTTGGCAGACCGGCTGTTGGGGCTACCCGATACGGGTTACTGTGAGACTTTGATCCCCCAGCCGTCAGACGAGGCTCCGAATCACCCCCACGACCACGCCCAGGACCCTGGCGGAGTCCACGTAGATCGGTTGCATCGCCGCATTGGCCGGCTGCAATCGAATCCGGTTCTTTTCGGGAAACCAGTACTTGAGCGTGGCTTCACCATCGTCAGTCTGTGCCACCACCATCTGCCCCGCCGCCGCCTGGACTTGCCGCTTGATGATGACGTAGTCCCCGTCCGCAATCTGCGCCTCGATCATCGAATCGCCGGTGACGCGCAGCGCAAAGTAGTCCTCGCGCGAGAACAATTCGCCGAAATCGATGCGCTCCCGCTGTTCAAACGCCAGACTGGTCATGCCCGCCGCCACCACTCCGACCAACGGCATGCCGCTTTCCTCGCGGCGGTGCGTGAGTTCGATCGCCCGCGACTTGTTCGGACAGCGGCGAATCAACCCCTTCTTTTCCAGGGCCTTCAGGTGGCACATCACCCCGTTCGGCGAACTGATCTCGAAACGCTCACCGATCTCACGCACCGTTGGACCGTACCCGCGGTTGACGATCTTGTCGCGGATGAAGTCGTAGACGGCGCGTTGCCGTTCCGTCAGTTGTTCGAGAGCAGACATGGACAGGGTCTCCCGTGTGGCGAGGATCGATGACTCCTTACAACTATAATATACGCTTGTACAGAATCAATAGCACATGTACACATCCGCCCGCGAGATCAGCGATCGGATGTCACAAGTCTCTTTGTGAGAACGACATAGGAGATTACACAAGCAGGCGACGCTCTAGCCCAGACCATTCACCACCGACACACACAGGGCGAAGAAACGAGAAGTGTGGCAAGCAGTTGCGCAACGATTTCGTTTGGCCTGAATCCGTCGCGCCATGAATTCCGCCTCTTGTGTTTTCCTCTATAGCTCTCTGTGGCTCGGAGGTGGCTCTTCTGGTTTCGTGCCTATCCGGGCTAGCGGCGGCTGCCGATCGGAACCGCCAAGCGACGGGCGCGGGAAACGAAAAGCCGCGTGGCCCGCTGGTTGCCGACTCGCCATGTTCGGCAACTGCGATTACGTTAGCGGCAGATGAAGACCCAGTTGGACCCCTCGGAGAAGAAACGATGCGCCTATCGATCCTGTCACTCGCTGTGGCCTTCTTGTTGTGTGTCCTGGAAAGCGCGTCCCCAGCGCTCAGCGCGGAGGCGACGGGCAAGCCGGACTCCAAGAGCACCAAGGTGGCCGTCATCACGATCAAAGGGGCCTTGCCCGAGACGGCCGGTCAGGTGGGGCTGTTTGCCGAGCTGGAGCAGAATCTGTCGCAGGTCATTGAGCGACTTGACCGAGCTGGCCAGGACAAGGACATCGCGGCCGTAATGATCGAGGTGCGCAACCCGGACGCGGGACGCGGCAAAATCGAGGAGTTGCGGGGCGCCATTCGGCGGTTACGCGAAACGAAGAAACGCGTGATCGCGGAAATCGAGACTGGCACGACTGCGGACTATCTGATTGCGTCCGCCTGCGACGAGATTGTCATGCCGGAATCGGGTGAGTTGATCATGCCGGGCGTGCGCGCGGAAGTCACGCACTACAAGGGCCTGCTCGACAAGCTGGACATCCAGGCCGACATGATGCAAATGGGCGACTTCAAAGGGGCCGCCGAGCCGTTCACCCGGACCGAGATGAGTCCCGAGTTCCGCCAGCAATTCGAGCTGGTCATTGACGACATCTACACTCATCTGCTGGAGACCATCGCGGCGGACCGCAAGCTGGAAGTGGCCAAGGTCCGGGAACTGATCGATGCGGGACTGATCAGCCCGGCCGCCGCACAGCAAGCCGGATTGATTGACCGGGTGTTGTACCGGGATGAACTAGCCAAACACTGGCGCGAAAAGCTGTCGGTCGATGAAGTCAGCCTGGTGCGGGACTACGGCAAGAAGAGGTTCGAGGACGACTTTTCCGGCATGACCGGCTTCTTCCGCTTGTTCGAACTGATGATGGGAGTCGAACCGACAAAGCGCAGTTCCAGTGCCAAGAAAGTCGCCGTGATCTACGCCACCGGGATGATCATGCCGGGCAAGAGCACGTCCGGTATGTTGGGGGAGATGCTGGGGAGCGATACGATCGTCAAGGCGATCGAGACCGCCAGCCAGGACAAGTCCGTGGTGGGCATCGTGCTGCGCGTGGACAGTCCTGGCGGGTCAGCGCTGGCCAGCGATCTGATCTGGCGCGCGATCTGCCAATGTGAGAAACCCGTGATTGCCAGCATGGGCGATGTGGCGGCCAGCGGCGGCTACTACATTTCGATGGGCTGTGACAAGATCTTCGCGGAACCCGGGACGTTGACGGGTTCGATCGGCGTGGTGGGGGGCAAGCTGGCACTCGGAGGGCTCTTCAACAAGCTGGGCATCCATACCGACGTGATCGCCCGCGGCCAGAACAGCGGCATTCTGTCATCGGACCTGCCGTTTACTGATTCGGAACGCTCGGCCTGGAAAAAGATGATGGAGGAGATCTATCGGCAGTTCGTCACCAAAGCGGCCGCGGGCCGAAAGCTGGAACGGGAACAATTGTCGCAGCTGGCCGGCGGGCGGATCTGGACCGGGCGCCAAGCCAAAGACAAGCAGCTGGTGGATGAAATCGGCACGTTGCGGGATGCGATACAGGAAGTCAAGAAGCTGGCCGGAATGCCGGCGGGCGAGAAGGCCGAACTGCTTCTGCTGCCCGAACCGCGCAACATCTTCGACGACTTGTTCGGCGGGGACATGACCTTAAAAGCCGCAGGACTGGCGCAACTGGCCGAGACGGCCCCACAACTGACGGGCTTGCTGCGTCGGGCTCAACTCTGGTCGAAACTACTGTCTGAACCGGTACTGCTGGCGTTACCCTATCATATCGAAGTCCGGTAGGTTGATTTCTTTGCCCGTGGTGCGAATCGGAGATAGAGTTGAGATAGCGTCAGGAGGATTGCCATTCAAGACCCAACGAAATCATGGTTGGAATGCCCGGACCTCCCTGGTGAGGCACTTCCATGTCGATCGATAAACTCGCTCAGCTTATCTCCGGTGAGGACGCCACTACCACCGTGGAATACGTGGTGATGCTGGCCTTGATCGTCATTGTCTGCATTACTGCGATCACGACTGTCGGTGGTGAAACCTTCAACTATTGGTCGAACAATCGCGATAGAATCGACACGGCCCTGTCCTCGCGACCCTAGAGGGGTGGCGCGGATCCGTTGCCACCGTTACTCGGCAGAGCCGTTCAGAGAATCGCCAAATTGTCGCGATGGATGATCTCTTCGTAGGGACGATGCCCCAAGACCTGGGCGATCTTGTCCGACCGGAGGCCCTTGATACGCTCGATCTCGGCAGCCGCATAGTTGGATAGCCCGCGCGCCACGTCCCGGTTGTCGGCGTCACAGAGCGTGACCACGTCTCCTTTGTCGAACGTTCCGTCCGTGTGTGTCACACCGATGGCCAGCAGGCTCGTGCCCTGTTGCACGATGGCACGGCATGCGCCAGCGTCCAGGAAGATCCGGCCCCGCGGCTGCGCTGAGAAGCCTAACCATCGCTTCCAGGGGCTTATTGACTTGCCCTGCGCCAGAAACAATGTCCCGACCGTTTCTCCACGCAAGATGCGCCGCAGGATGTCGGTAGAACGGCCGCTGGCAATGATGACATTCTCGCCGGCCGCAGTCACGATCCGCGCCGCGCGCAGCTTGCTGGTCATACCCCCTTTACTGAGCCGGTTTCGGGTGTCGCACACGCAAGCTTCCACGGACGCATCTACCTTGGACACCGTGCTCAGCAAGCGGGAATCCGGCTGCCGCGGATCGCCCGAATAGAGGCCTTCGACGTCAGAGAGAATGATCAGCAACTGCGCGCCCACGAGGTTGGTGACGAGTGCCGCCAACCGGTCGTTGTCACCGAACGTGATCATCAGTTCGTCCACGGCGACTGTGTCATTCTCGTTGATAATCGGGATCGCTTCCAATTGCAGCAACATCAAGAGCGTGTTGCGCACATTGAGATACCGGGCCCGATCATCCAGATCACCCGCCGTCAGCAGGACTTGTGCCGCATGCCGGCCGTGTTTACGGAGCGTGCGATCATAGGTCTCGATGAGTTTGGTTTGGCCGACAGCCGCCACGGCCTGTAGTTGCGCCAAGTCCGTCGGCCGTTGCGCGAGCCCCAACTGACTCATGCCGGCTCCCACGGCACCGGAACTGACCAGCACCACACGACGGCCCATTTGGCCGACGACGTTGAGCTCCTCGGCCAATGCCGCGATGCGCTCTTCGTTCAGGGTCCCGTCTGCGTGTGTCAGAACGCGCGTACCCACTTTCACGACGATCATCTGGGAAACGGCGGCAACTTCCTGTCGCAGGAGATCGGCCATGTTCGCTCTCATCCGAGTCCGGTGGTTGGTTGGGCTACGTCCCGCGCGGTGCGCGGTAAAAGCGAGGACTGTTTCCAGCGCTCGCGTGCGAGGGACTGCGCGGCACGACCGCGTGCACCCGCAACTGAACCTTATCTCCAAAGCCGGTCACTGGTTACGGTGCGACCAGTATCTGGAGGCGATTGGTCGGCCCCGAGGTGTTGAAGTTAGCGAGTCGCCTGCGATCCTACAACGGAGTTCCTTGAGAAAGGCGGCCAGGGCACATAGAATCGGGGGCATGAGTGAACTTCATGACGAATGTGGCATTGTGGCCGTTTACCACCTCCCCGCCGCTCCGCGCAGCCCCCTCTGCCCGGATCCGGGACCGGAGCAGGTGTCGCGGTTGCTGCCGCGCATGCTCCTGGATATCCAGAACCGCGGGCAATTGTCGGCGGGAATCACGACCTTCCACCCCGATCGGGACCAGCTGATCGATACCTACAAGGAAATCGGCACGGTCAACGAGGTGTTTCGCCTTTCGCACCGGGCTGACGCCGACCGGCTCATGGAGGAGTATGCCGGGCGGGCCGGGATTGGGCACGTGCGCTACGCCACCTGCGGCGCCGACGATCGTAGCTACGCGCAGCCCTTCGAACGGCACCATCTGCAGAAGAACAAATGGTTCAGCTTCGCCTTCAATGGCCAGCTCGCCAACTACCAGCAACTGCGCCAGCGGCTGCTCAGTGATGGAGATCATCACTTGGCGCGGGAAACGGACACCGAAATCATCATGCACGAGATCAGTCGCGAGCTGTCGGGCGATCGGCGGCCCGAGCCGATTGAAGTCGTGCGCAACGTCGCCCAGCGATTTGACGGGGCGTACAGCATGGTGTTCCTGAACGCCCGCGGCGAGATGCTGGTCGCACGGGATCCGCTGGGGATCAAGCCCTTATGTTATGCGTTCGACGGCAGCCTGTTTGCCGCGGCCAGCGAGAGCGTCGCACTATTGAACCTGGGCTTCGCGGCGGAGAACATCAAGTCGCTGGCTCCGGGTCATGCCATCACCATCGTCGATGGACAGGTGCACATCGAGTCGTTCGCAGCGTCGCCGCGGCGAGCTCATTGTTTCTTTGAGTGGATCTATTTTGCGAATGTCGCCAGCACACTGGATAACCGCAGCGTGTACCTGTCGCGCACGGCGCTCGGCGCGGAACTCGCCCGACTCGAAGTCGCTGACGGCCGCGTGCCGCTCGATAAGGACACGATCGTGGTGCCGGTGCCGGACACGAGCAAAGCGGCCGCCGACTCGATGGCCTATGAACTCGGCATCCCTGCCCGCGAAGGACTGATTCGCAATCGCTACACGGGACGCACCTTTATCGAGGGCGTCAGCGGGCGGCGCAAAAAGGCCGAAACGAAATACACTCCCTTGCGCGAAGTGCTGGAAGGCAAGCGCATCTTCCTGGTGGAAGACTCGATCGTGCGGTCCACCACCATGCGCGTCCTGCTGGATCGCATTCGCGCACTGGGCAAAGCCCGGGAAATCCACGTCCGGGTCGCCTGTCCGCCCATTGTGGCGCCGTGTTTCTACGGCATCGACATGTCGCGCGTGGATGAACTGTTCGCTCCGGCTTTCGTCAAAGACGGCACCTTGACCGAAGCCATCCAAGCCGAGATGGCGCGCAACCTGGGGGCCGATTCGCTGCGCTATCTGCCGGTGGCTTCCGTGGCGCGGGCCATCAACCTCCCGGCCGCAGAACTGTGCCAGGCTTGTCTCACCGGAGAATACCCGACGCCGTGCGGGCAACAGCTGTACCAGTTGGCTCTGGCCGACATCGGGCAACAGGGAGCAACTCCTCGCACTTACGAACGCCTGCGCGATCTGGCTCCCGCGACATAAGAGCTTCAAGCGGCGAATTCCCGCGGTTGACCGGTGGCAGCCAGCACCGACGCCCACAGATCGCCGGCCAGCGAGAGCCGCTGTTTCTGTCCGGAGATCATCGCAATCGGCACGTGGACGAATTTCGCGTTGATGCGTCCGATCAAGACGTCCGTCTTGCCGGCCATGCCAGCGTGCACCGCGTTGCGGGCAAATTGATCGCAGAGCACGCTGTCGTCGCAGTTGGCCGGCACGCTGCGAATGATGTAGCTCGGATCGATGTACTTGACGTCGACCTTGGGACCCTCCCGCTCAAAAAAGGCCAACATCTCCTGTTTCAGGAAGAGCCCGATATCCTGGAACTTGACGTTGCCGGATGCGTCCCGTTCCACCTGCTCCGCCTCGAACAGGGACTGCCCCGCTCCTTCCGCCACGACCACGACCGCGTGCCGGCGCCGCTGAATGCGTTCACGCAGCGCGGCGAGAAACCCGTGCTCTCCGTGCAGAGCGAAGGGGAGTTCCGGTATCAACGTGAAGTTCACGTCCTGGCTGGCCACGGTGGCGGCCGCCGCGATGAACCCCGCCTCACGACCCATCAGCTTGACGAGTCCCACACCGTAGGGGACGCCTTTCGATTCCGCGTGCGCGCAGTCCAGCACGCGCTGGGCTTCAGCGACCGCTGTGACCAACCCGAATGATTGCTGGCAATAGAGAATGTCATTGTCAATGGTCTTGGGAATGCCGACGACGGCGACGTCGAGGCCCCGGCGTTGCACTTCCTCGTGAATACGATGCGCGCCGCGCTGCGTCCCATCACCTCCGATACAAAACAGGATGTTGATCCGCTGCGATTGCAGGAAGTCGACCATCACAGCCGGGTCCTGGTTCCCGCGAGACGAACCGAGGATCGTTCCGGCTTCGCGATGGATGTCCTCCACGATTTCCGGAGTCAATCGCAAGGGTGGCTCACCGACCTGAGGATTCAGTCCCTGATAGCCGTAACGAATGCCCAGAACCTCCGGCACGCCGTAGTTCATGTGCAGCTCCAGGAACGCCGAACGAATGACGTCATTGAGTCCCGGACTGAGACCGCCGCAGGTCACCAGGGCCGCACGAGTCCGCGCCGGATCGAAGTGGATCTGTTGCCGCGGTCCCGCCTTTTCGAACATCAACTCCGTGTGGGACGTCGGCACTTCGACCTCGTGGCGGACATAGATGCCATCCGGCACGAAGCTGGGCGTGCCGTCTCCGGCGACCGCCGACCGCCGCAGCGGAGAAGGAAATCGCCCCGTACCGAGACTCGCCACAGCCACCATTTGCGGGTTGGAACTCATGCGCAACTCCGACAGGCCAGATGGGAAGGTCAGGGGCGCGCCGGGCGCCCTGCTGGTGGACGCCGCGCTGGAATCGCACGCAACACGGCGTCTCCCCCACACGCGCAGACACACCACTCACGGCAGGAGATTATCGGATGTTGCGGCCTTGTGCGGAAGAGTCCCAGCGGCGGGGTTGCACGTCGCACAAGCCCCGCAGGAAGAAACACAGGTGCGATTGCAGGGAACCGGCCAGCAGAGGAAAGGCAGCGGTTTGCGGCAGTAGTCGTCGCACGTCCAGCAGCCGCGGAAACAGGGGACGCAAGGCAATGGCTTGCGGCAGTAGTCGTCGCACGTGCCGCAGTAGGGTCGGCAGGGCAGGCACGGCAACGGTTTGCGGCAGTAGTCGTCCGGACAACAAGTGCGACACGTGGCACAGCTGCAGGCCGCCTTCGTTTTCGGCCAGATGAACTTGCCGCTCAGTTCCGCCGCCGAACTGAGACTTGCGACAAATCCCGCTATGGCAATCAAGCACGGCGCCAGCAACTTGGTCGTCATGGTTGCTCCGGTTCAGATGTCGAGGGTTCCACGACCTCCGCGTCCGCGCGGTCGGGAGTCGGACCATCCGCCATGGGCGCGACACCTCCCATCGGCCCCATCAAACGTATCTCCCAGCCACCGCCGAGGGCTTGATAAAGACGAATCAGGCTGAGAGCCACGTCGCCCTGCGCGGAAGCCAGCTGGTCCTGCCGACTAGCCACTTCCGACAGAGCCAGGTAGACGGGAGTGTAATCCACGGTTCCGTACCTGTACTGCTCGCCCGTGATCTCGAATGTACGCTGCGCAGCACGGACGCACGCGTCCAGTCGCTGCGCCCGCTCCTGGCTGCGCAGGAATGTGATGATTCCGTCCTCCGCTTCCCGCCCGGCGTCCAGCACTTCCTGCTGGTAGCTGTAGGCCAGCTGCTCGAAGCGGGCGTCCTGCACGCGGATGTTGTTCAGCAGTCGGCCGTAGTTCAGCACGTCCCAGCGAAAGGCGGGACCAATGCCGGCCACCGTGCTGGTCGGCAGGTCGAGCAGATCTCCGAACTGCTCCGCTGCGACACCAAACGTCCCGGAGAGCGTGATGTGCGGATAGAGGTCGGACTGGGCAATTCCGATCCGGGCGCTCTGTGCCGCCAGTTCACGCTCCGCGCGCCGCACGTCCGGCCGGCGGCGGACAAGATCCGCGGGAATGCCGACGGCCACGGCAGGAGGTGCCGCCGGTATCTCGCCCTCCCCCAGCTCGGCCTCGAGGTCCCGGGGCGGCCCGCCGAGCAGGACACAAAGGCGGTTGTTCGCCAACCGCTGTCCCGCCTCGAGTTGCGGGACCAGGGCTCGTGTCTGTTCGAGCACGGTGAGGGCCTGCTGAACATCACGCTCGGCGCTCGCCCCCTCTTGCCGTCTGTTCTTTGCGACCTCCAGCGATTTCTGTTGAGCGCCCACGTTCTGGCGGGCGAACTTCAGCCGTTGCTGGAATGTGCGATAGTCCACGTAGCTCGTGGATACCTCGGCCAACAACAACACCAGCACGTCGTCAAAATTCTCCACGGAGGCGTCGAGTTCCGCGTCCGCGCTCTCGATCGCTCGGCGGAATCGCCCCCAGAAATCCAGCTCCCACGTGGCGTTGAACGACGACTCCCAGTTGCTGAACCAGAGAGCGGGTGGCGAGAACACGATGTTGCCCGACTGCTTGAGCGCGGCAAAACTCCCCGACACGTCCTGGAGCTGGGGGAACATGTAGCTGGCGGCAATCTGTCGGCGATAGCGCGCTTCGAGAATGCGCGTACCGGCCACCCGCAGGCTCAGGTTCTGTTGGTACGCATTCTGCGCCAGGGCATCCAAGGTCGGGTCGTTGAAGACCATCCACCAGGCAGCCAGATCGTACTGCTCCGACCCGACGCGCTCGTCTCCGTAGTCAATCCATTCCGACGCCACGGGCACGGGAGGTTTGCAGTAGTTCGGCCCGACCCGATAGCCGTTTGCCGCCCACTGCTGCAGGCCGCAGCCACTACAACCGGCCAGTGCCAACCAGAGGGCCGCCAACCACGCTCCTCGACCAGCGCCGCCGGACGCGGCGATTGCCTCCCGCGAAGCACACAATCGATTCCGAACGCTGGATTCGAGTGTCGTCATGATTGCACACATAGGCGGGTAAATCCGCAGATCCCACACTAGTCGTACCATCGTCAGAGTCGGCACTGTCATTTGGTGGGACGGGTCTCGGTTGGGACACTTCGCCCAGCCGGCAAAGTCGTCCATTGCCCGCCGGCAGCAAGAAGGCAAGCTGGCAAAAAAACGGAGGATTTGCGGCGTGGCTTGGGGTTTGAGTCAAGCGGCGGAATTTCTACGGGTGCCGCAGACTATGCGGGAAACGGGAACGTTTTCGGCCGAATCGTTTTCGGGTAGACTTACCGATCAAGTCACCGGCGAGAATTGATGATCGCGGTTGCGGCGGAACTCGTACTTCGGAAGCTATCGGCCGACAGACCGCGAGGTATGCGGTTGCCGGGAAACAACGGTGACCCGATCCTGTGCCTCCGTGCGGTGCGACGACTGCCAATTCCATGTCGGAGAACCGAGTGATGTCTGTGCTCACCCGATCCAGTGCGCTGTTCCTGGTCTCTGCGATGGCTGTGGCGGGCAGCGGTTGCCGCCCGACAGACACGGCTGCTCCCCAACAAGCCCCACCCCGAGTGACGGTCAGTCATCCTGAAGTCAGGGAAATCGTGGAAGAGGACGAATACACGGGCTGGCTGGCTGCTTCCGCGACGGTGGATGTCCGCTCACGGGTGCGCGGTCCCATCAAAGCGATCCATTTTCATGACGGCGATCTCGTCTCCAAGGATCAGCTTCTGTTCGAGATCGATCCGGATCCCTTCCTGGTCCAGGTGCAGCAGTCGGAAGCGCAGGCGCGCGCACTGGAGGCGCAGAAAGCGGCTGCCCAGAAAGACGTGGCGCGCTTCCAGGAACTGGTCAAGACGGGAGGAGCCAGCCGCCAGCAACTGGAAAAGGCGGAAGCTGACGCCTTGTCCTACGACGCCCAGATCGCGGCCAAGCAGGAGGACATCAAGGGGCATCAGCTCAATCTCGGTTACTGCCGCATCACTGCGGCCATCGCGGGGCGCATTGGCCGCGCGCAGTTGACCGAAGGTAATCTCGTCAATGCCGGAGGCAGCGATCCGGTGCTGACGACCATCGTGGCGGTCGATCCGATCTCCCTGTACTTCAACGTTGACGAACGTTCCCTGCAGCGGTATCAGAAGTCGCGCCTCAAAACGGGGGAGAAAGCGCAGGTGAAGCCTTTGCGGGAAGAGAAGGCTGCTTTTCGTTTCGCACTGGATTCGGATGAGGGATTCCCCCATACAGGCCTGCTGGACTTTGCGAACAACAAGGTCGACTCGGCCACCGGGACGATTGAACTGCGCGGCACGGTGGAGAACGATCAGCGGCGTTTCATCGCCGGCTCGCGTGTGCGCGTGCGGCTGCCCATTGGCGAACCGGCGGCCGCCATGCTGGTTCGCGACTCGGCCATTCAAATGGACCAGGACGCCAAGTACCTGCTGGTACTGGGTGAAGGCAACAAGGTGCTGCGCCGCGAAGTGAAGGTCGGACGATTGTTGGATGACGGGATGCGCGTCGTCCTGCCCAGTCCCGATCCGAACGAGAGGATCAAACCGGAGGATTGGGTGATTACGCTCGGGCTGCAGCGCGCACGCGTGGGGTATCCGGTCGAGCCCTTGGATGCGGAGGGCAAGCCGGCTGGGACGCCGGCTTCATAAAGTGACACTGGCGCGCTGGGATCTATCGAGCGGCGCTTCACACAGCCACGAAGGAACCGTTCATGTTTGCCCGCTTCTTCGTCGATCGGCCCGTATTCGCCACCGTGCTGTCACTGGTGATCATCATCGTGGGGCTGGTGGCCCTGACGCAGTTGCCCATTGCCCAGTACCCCGAGGTCACGCCCCCGACGGTTCAGGTTTCGGCAACCTATCCCGGTGCCAATGCCGAGACCGTGGCTACCACGGTGGCTACTCCGATCGAACAGGAAGTCAACGGCGTCGAAGGCATGATCTACATGTCCTCTCGCTGCACGAATGACGGGCAGATGTACCTCGACGTGACCTTTGGCCTGGGAACGAATCTCGACATGGCCCAGGTGCTGGTGCAGAACCGCGTGGCCATCGCCGAAGCTAAACTGCCTGAAGAAGTCAAACGTATCGGCATCACGACCAAGAAGAAGTCGCCCGCCATCCTGTTGTGCGTCAATCTGATCTCCGAGAAGAAACCGGATGGGACCTTTCTCCGCGACCAGTTGTTCCTCAGCAACTTCGCGACGCTGGGTGTGAAGGACGATCTGGCGCGGATCGCGGGAGTCGGCGACGTGGCGTTTCTGGGTCCGCGCGACTACAGCATGCGCGTCTGGCTGGATCCGCGCAAACTGGCCTCCCTGCAGATGACGGCCAGCGACGTGGTCCGGGCGATTTCGGAGCAGAACGTGCAAGTAGCTGCCGGGCGCCTTGGGCAGCCGCCCGTGCCGACGGACTTGGCCGTTGAATTCGACGTCCCCGTGAACGCGCAAGGACGTCTGGCGAGCGAGGAACAATTCGAGAAGATCGTCGTGAAGAGCGGAGAGCAGGGACAAGTCGTCTATCTGCGCGACGTTGTGCGGGAGAAGAAATACGACGCCGAGGGGAGAGTGGTAGACAAGGGCATCGAGTTGGGTGCCAAGAACTACGAGGTCAACAGCTATTTGGACGGTGAGCCCGCGATCACGCTCGCCGTATTCCAGCTGCCGGGCTCCAACGCCCTGGCCACGGCCGAAGCGATCCGGGCCAAGCTGGACGAACTGCAGAATAACGGCCGTTTCCCGCCGGGCGTGCAGTACAAGATCGTGTACGACACGACCGTCTTCATCAATGAGTCCATCCATGAGGTCTACAAGACTCTGTACGAGGCTTTCATCCTCGTCTTCATCGTCGTCCTGGTCTTTCTCCAGGATTGGCGCGCCACGCTTTTGCCCATGATCGATGTTCCCGTTTCGTTGATCGGCACTTTTGCGGTGATGGCGGCCCTGGGGTTTTCGCTCAACAACCTCACGCTGTTCGGGTTGGTGCTGGCGATCGGCATCGTCGTGGATGACGCCATCGTGGTGGTGGAGAACATCGAGCGCTGGATGGCCACGGGTCTGGCGCCGCGCGAAGCGACCATCAAGGCCATGGAGGAAATCACCGGGCCCGTGATTGCGATTACCCTCGTGCTCAGTTCGGTGTTCATCCCGACCGCGTTTCTGGCCGGGATCACCGGTGAATTCTATCGGCAGTTCGCCCTGACCATTGCCGCCTCCACGATCATCTCGGCCATCAACGCCATGACGATGGCCCCGGCGCGCGCAGTATCCCTGATCAAGCCTCACGGGCATGGAGACGGCGAGCACCGGGAGGCGTTACCGCGCTGGGGCATCGCGCTCCTGCTGGGATTGCTCGGTGCCAAACTCCTCTCACCGTTGCTGCTGCCCTTGTTCGGCATTGCGTCAACGACAGCCGGCGCCCACGGATCAGCGCCCGCGGAACACGGTTCCTCGCTCGTCACCTGGGGCATTTGGCTGGGCATCGTGGTCGTGACAGGAATCGTCGGCTGGTTGGTGGCTCCTTCGGTCAATTACGTGCTCAACAAGTTCCTGGCTGGTTTCAATTGGGTCTTTGATCGCCTGGCAGGGGGCTACGGCTTCCTGGTGCGCGGACTGCTGCGCATTTCCTTGATACTGCTGGTCGTGTATGCCGGTCTGCTGGGATTGACCGTACTCGGTTTCCGCACCGTACCGAAGGGCTTCGTGCCGGAACAGGACAAAGGTTACCTGGTGGTCAACGTGCAGCTTCCTGACGGGGCGAGTCTGCAACGAACGGATGCTTTGATCCGGCAACTGGCCCGCGTGGCGGCGGAGACCACCGGCGTGGCACATACCATCGCCGTGCCCGGTAATTCGCTGGTCTTGAGTACAAACATCAGCAGTGTGGGAGGGATGTTTGTCATTCTCGATCCGTTTGAGGAGCGAAAGCATGACCCGCAGTTGCACGCTCGGGCGCTGGCCACGGAACTGCGCAAGAAATTTGCCGCCTTCCAGGAGGCGAATATCGGTGTCTTCGGCGCGCCGCCCGTGGATGGTTTGGGTTCGACCGGCGGCATCAAGATGCAGGTGCAAGACCTGCGCGGCGCCGGACTGCCCGCCCTGCAAGGGGCCGTACAAGCCGTGGCGGATGAAAGCCAGAAACATCCGGGCATCACGGGAGCCTTCAGTTCGTTCAGCGTGGTCCAGCCGCAGGTCTATGTGACGATTGATCGTCCCAAGGCCAAAGCGCAGGGGATTTCACTCGACGAGATCCACACCACGCTGCAGGTCTATCTGGGGTCGATGTACGTGAACGATTTCACTTTCCAGAACCGCAACTGGCAGGTCAACATCCAGGCCGACCCGCGTTTTCGGGCGCGCGTGGAGGACATCGGACAACTGGAAGTACGCAATGCGCGCGGCGATCGCATCCCGCTGGCCACCGTCATTAACGTGACCGACATGGCCGGGCCCGCCGTTGTGAACCACTACAAGCTCTATCCGTCGGCGGAAATCAACGGCATTCCCGCGGCGGGTGTCAGTTCGCGGCAGGCCATCACGATTATGGAGGACATCGCCCGGAAACAACTGCCGGAAACCATGGGGTTCGAATGGACCGAATTGAGTTTTCAGGAGCTGCTGGCGGAAAAGGACCTGCTGGCCAAACTGGTCTTCCCGTTGGCCGTGCTGTTCGTGTTCATGGTACTTGCGGCACAATACGAGAACTGGTCGCTGCCGCTGGCCATCCTGCTCATTGTGCCCATGTGCGTGCTCTCCGCGCTCATCGGTTTGTGGCTGGTCAAGCTGGACAACAACATCTTCGCGCAGATCGGCTTCGTGGTGCTGATCGGCCTGGCCGCCAAGAACGCCATCCTGGTTGTCGAGTTCTGTAAACAGCTCGAAAGCCAGGGGAAAGACCGCCGGGAGGCAATCGTCGAGGCGGCCAAGACCCGCCTGCGCCCGATCCTGATGACTTCGTTTGCCTTCATCCTCGGTGTCGTCCCCCTCGCTTTGGCCAAAGGCGCCGGCGCGGAAATGCGTGTTCCGTTGGGTGTGGCCGTCGCCGCCGGCATGCTGGGCGTCACGGTCTTTGGGCTGGTCTTCACTCCCGTGTTTTATTGGGTGATCATGTGGGTTTCGAGCGGTAAGTCGGATCAGCCAGCCGCCGACACCGAGAAGAACGCGTGAATGTGAACCGGGACGACGAGCGGTCTGCGCGAGGGAGCCAAGGCCCGCAGATCAATCGCCCCGACACTGATTTCGGGGAGTTGCGCACCGCCGTGGATGAACCGCGTCGCAAACGGATCGAGCGCGAGTACGGCGTGCCTTTTCCGGGAGAGATTCTGCCCCGTGAGCAGTGGACGAGCACGGCACTCAAGAAGCTTCCGGCCGCTGGTCCGCTGGAATGGCAGCACGTTTTTGCCCGGCCAGCGCCGGTCGTGCTCGATCTGGGCTGCGGCAACGGGCGTTACCTGATTGGCAGTGCCCTCTGGCGGCCGCAGTATGATCACTTGGGCATCGATGCCCTGCCCGTCGTGATTCGCTATGCCACGCGGCGCGCCAATCAGCGCGGTCTCCGCAATATCCGGCTCGCGGTGGCGGGCGGAAAGGAACTGCTGCACCAATACGTTGTGCCGGGCAGCGTCACGGAAATCCACTGCTACCATCCCCAGCCGTACTATGAACCCGAGGAGTTCTCCAAACGACTGATTACGCCGGAGTTCTTGTGGCTGGTATGGCGGTCACTCGTGCCTGGCGGGTTGTTCGTGCTGCAAACGGACAACCCGGCGTATGCGGCCTACATGTGCCAGGTCGTCCCGGCGTTCTTCCGGCTGACCGTGCAAAAGGAACGGTGGCCGGACGCGCCCAAGGGGCGCACGCGCCGCGAAATCGTGGCGCTGCGCCGGCACCTGCCCGTGTTTCGCGCTACGGCGCTGGCACGCACGGACCTTGATGACCGGGAAGGACAACACCTGGCGGGTTCGCTGCCGCAGCCCACGTTCGACGCCGCGCGCTGAGCCCGTGCTCCGGCGACCTATGCTTCGTCGGTGGTCTCCATCTCGAGCTGCCGCATCTTGCGGTAGAGGTTGGAGCGATGCAGGCCCAGTTTATCTGCGGCGTCGGTCATGTTGCCGCGGCAGCGCGCGATCTGTCGCCGAATGTATTCACACTGAAAATCCTTGGTCGCATTGGCTAGCGTGGAATCCGGTGGAAAGAACGCCGTCTCCTCATGGCGGGGCGCGAGTATGAACGCCAGTTCGCTCGCATCGATCTTGTCTTCGGGGGAGAGGTAGACCAGGCGCTCCATCAGGTTCCTTAATTCGCGCACGTTGCCCGGCCAGGAATGGGCCAGTAATCGTTTCTTGGCTTCCGCCGACAGCTTGGGGACCTTGCGCCGGGCCTTGCCGGCGAATTGCTGGAGGAAATGCTCGGCCAGAAGCACAATGTCTTCTCCACGTTCGCGCAACGGCGGCAGCTCTAGCGTCACGACATTGAGTCGATAGTACAGGTCTTCGCGAAAGCGCTTCGCGTGCACTTGCTCCGCCAGGTTCCGGTTGGTCGCGGCGATCACGCGCGCGTCGGTGTGAATGGGCCGCGACCCGCCGACGCGGACGACGATCTTCTCCTCCAGCACGCGCAGCAGTTTGGCCTGCCCGCCCAGGCTCATGTCGGCGATTTCATCGAGAAAGAGCGTACCGCCCGCAGCGAGCTCGAACTTACCGGGATGGGTCTCGCGCGCGTCGGTGAACGCTCCCTTTTCGTGGCCGAACAACTCGCTTTCCAGCAGTGTTTCGGTCAGGGCCGCGCAGTTCACCGCCACAAACGGTTCGCGCCGCCGCCGGCTGCCATAGTGGAGGGACTGGCTGACGACTTCCTTGCCGGTACCGTTCTGGCCGGTCAACAGCACAACCAGATCGGTGTCTGCCACGCGGTTGATTTTCATGCGCAGGGCTTCGATGGCGGGACAGTTGCCGATGAGCTGTACGCCGTGTGCCGCCTCGTCCGCTATTTGATTGCGGACCTTTGCCAGCTGCTCGTAGTGCTGCGTGTTCTCGAGTGCGACGGCCGCATGTCCTGCCAGTTCCTCCAGCGCGTGAGTGTCTTCTTCCGTGAAGTCCCCGCCGATGCGATTGATCAACTCGAACGCACCGAACAGCTCGCCATTCCGTCCGCGCAGGGGCACGCAGACCAGCGAACGCGTGCGGAATCCCAGCCGCTTGTCGACCTGCCGATTGATGGCGCTTTGATCATCACGCTCGTTGACGCGGCGGCATTCCCCCGTGTGGACGACCTGTCCGACAATTCCCGCATTGTCGGGAATGCGCAGTTCACCCTCCTCGACCCCCAACGCCGGACGGCCTACGAGCGTCCGGGTGTGGCGGTCCCAGAGAAAAATACTGGCCCGCTCCGCAGACAAGAGCCGGGTAGCCGCCTCCGCCATGTCCACCAGCAAGCGGTCCATTTCCTGCGTGCGGTTCCACTGCGACGTGATTTGCAGCAAGGCTTCCAACCGGGCGATGTGTCGTTCCTGGCTGCCGCGCTCACGAACCACCTGCAACGCAGTCGACACGAGTTGGGCGGCCGCCGGCAGCAGGCTTTCCGAGACCGGCTTGGCCGCCGCCGCATGGGCCAACAGCAGTTCTCCTTGCAGCGCGCGGGGATGCAGCGGGAGGGCCGACCAGCGACCGCGCGTGGCCAGGGATTCGGCATCCAGGGTATCGCCCAGCAGCTCCGCCGGCAGCGCACGGGCCGTGCCCGAGGCTGCGATCACCGTCCAACGCCCCTGCTCCCCCTGGACCACCGCTACGAACTCGCAAGCGAGCACTGCGGCTAGCTGCGGCAACAGCTCGGCCAGCACCTCCCGATCGCTGGCCTGCCCGGCCAGGCGCGGCACCAGATTGGCCGCGATCCGCCGCAAATCCGGAGGCACTTCCCAAAAATACCCGGTATCAACCCCATTTACGCCCCGCATAGCGTCCCCTAAATTCCAGAACGGCGCGTGCAATCCCCACACGCATTCTAAATGGCTGCAGTCATTACGACAACAATCTGGTTGACTACTATTCGACGACAGTATACTACGAACTTGTTGCGTTTCCGATTTGCCGGGCAGGATATCCGCGTGCGGCGCGGAACGGCCCCGCGGCGGCGAGGTGGGGTGAGTCGACCATTCGAAGGGTAGACGGCATGGGTCTGTTTGCGGGCAAGAAGGGTCTGATTCTGGGGGTGGCCAATGACCGGTCGATTGCCTGGGTCATTGCCCGGACGATCATGGAGGAAGGCGGCTTCTGCGGTTTCACACATCTGCCGGATCGCGCGGACGACGACAAGCAGCGCAACCGGCGGCGCGTCGCTCTCTGCCTGGAAGGCTATCCCCAGGCGCGGTTCCTGGTGCCGCTGAACGTGCAGAGCGACGAGGACATCGCGCGGGTGATGGAACACACCCAATCGGCCTTCGGACGGATTGACTTTCTATTGCACTCGATCGCGTTTGCCGACCGCGAGGACCTGGCGCGGCCCACGGTGGAGACGAGCCGCGAGGGCTTCAAGCTGGCGATGGATATCAGCGCCTACAGCTTGATTGCCGTAGCCAACGCCGCCCAGGCGCTGATGAACCCGGGATCGGCGATTGCCGCGATGAGCTACTTCGGCGGAGAGAAGTGTGTGCCCGGATACAACGTGATGGGGATCTGCAAAGCCGCGCTGGAAGCCGCGGTGCGGTATCTGGCATTCGATCTCGGCCCGCGGGGCATCCGCGTCAATGCGCTCAGCGCCGGCCCGCTCAAGACGCTGGCCGGCAGTGCCGCGGGTGTCAGTGAAATGTTGAAGCTGTACGAATACATGGCACCGCTCGGCCGGAACATCACCCACGAAGAAGTGGGACGCACCGGCGCGTTTCTGTTGTCCGACATGTCGGAGGGCATCACGGGCGAGATTCTGCACGTCGATGGCGGCTACAACATCATGGGCTCCCCCGGCCGACTGCTGGATCAGCTCAAGCCATCGTAGATCCCGGCGCGGTGGAACTGGCGAAAGCCATGGGAAGCCGGCGGAGGGCGCGTCACTTGGTTCGGGAAATCAGCTCCGTTGCCGTCGCCGTCGTGGAATGGAATGACCACTTTCTGATCGGGTGCCGCTCCCTGGACCGTACGTTGGCCGGATACTGGGAATTCCCTGGCGGACGCCTGGAAGCGGGTGAAACGCCGGCGGCTGCCGCCGTACGGGAATGCCGAGAAGAAACAGGGCTCACCGTGCGCGTTACGGGCGCGTACCCCGATGCGGTTCATGAGTACGCTCACGCGCGCGTGCATCTCCACTTTCTGGCTTGCGAGCCCGCGCTGCCTGCGCCCGCACCCCGACCACCGTTTCGCTGGGTGTCGCGACAGGAACTCTCTCAGTACATCTTTCCACCGGCCAACGCGGCGCTCCTGGTGCGGTTGCTCGCCGGCGAATCCTGCCGTCCCGCTCCGGAACCGCATGAATAAAGACCTGCGCAATCTCCCGTAGCGTGGGCTTCATCCCACGTGGCAGTATCTCCTGTAGCGTGGGCTTCAGCCCACGTGGCAGCAAGCGATCACAGGTCGTGAAGAGCTTTGCTGCTAGCAGCGGTCGGAAAAGACACCTAGGCGTTTCCACCGGAAATCGAGTACGTTGTGTAGAAGTTACAGGAAACGGCCGGTGCGACTCTTCTCTTTGATCCCACACAAGATCCGCTAGCTCGCCTTGCCCGTGAACTCCAATCCGGCTTGAACGCAGGAGTTACGGTATGCGGGCCCTACGAGTCCGCGTGTTCCCGCAAGACTGGCTCGACATTTGCACCGAAGTGGCGCATCGCAAGCCGTATCCAAGGCGGCCACAGGAAGTGGTCCCCGCCGATCCATAATTCGAGCATGGAGCGACCCGGAGCATGGATGCTCGCCTCACTCGCGCCGCGCTGGTCGCGGCGTCGGTCCTTTCGCTGGGGGCCGGTTACCGCACGCAGAACTTCGTGATCAGCGCCGCCACCCCCGAGCTGGCGCAGGAAGTCGGTCAAGCGGCGGAAGGTTATCGCGCCAGTCTGGCGCGTGAATGGCTGGGCCGCGAGCTGCCGCCCTGGCAGGACCCCTGTCCCATCACCCTTCAAGTCGGACCGCACCTGGGGGCAGGGGGTGCTACCAGTTTCATGTTCGACCAGGGCCGGCCGTTTGGCTGGAGCATGAACATCCAGGGTTCGCGCGAGCGCCTGTTGGACAGCGTCCTGCCGCACGAAATCACGCACATGGTCTTCGCCACGCACTTCGGCCGACCGCTGCCGCGCTGGGCCGACGAAGGCGCCTGCACGACGGTCGAACACACCAGCGAGAAGGCCAAGCAACACAACCTGCTGATCAGTTTCCTCACCACCGGACGCGGCATTGCCTTCAATCAGATGTTTGCCATGACGGAATACCCGCACGACGTCCTGCCGCTCTATTCCCAGGGCTACTCTGTCGCGCGTTTCTTAATCGCGCAGCGGGGCAAGCCGCACTTTGTGAACTACGTGGGTGAAGGCATGCGCTCCCGCAATTGGTCGCAGGCGACGCAGATGTACTACGGCTACCGGGACCTGTCCGAACTGCAATTGACGTGGCTCGATTGGGTGCGTCGCGGGAGCCCCGCGATCAAGGCCCCGGAGACGCTGCTCGCCCAACAGGACCAGGCTGGCCTCACGTCCTCCGGTACCGCAGCCGCCACGGATCTCGTGCCGGTGCAGACTCCGGCGGCCAGCGACGCAACGAGATCCCCAGCGCAACTCGCGGCGCTCCATCCTCCCGCGCAGGGCGGCTGGTACAACCGCGTGCGCGACAAGCACGCGGCGGCGCGGGATGCCGGCCCGGTGCCGATCAGCGATGCCGTGGCGGGAGGACAAACCGTCTCGCATCCGCAGCCCATCGAAAGGCCCCGCGCCACGGTGCTCGAATGGACTCGCCCTCCGGCGACCACGATGCTGGCCCCGGCTCCCGCCGGAACGATCTTGCGCTAGGTGGAATCCACTCCGCTCACGCGCCCTCCCCGAAACCTGGCGTTCGTAATCCCAAACTCGGGGTTCTCGATGCACTTCGTCGCACGGCTCTCCGAGCCGTGAACCTAACGAACAACCTCTCGACTCGCAGAGTTCAGACGTTGCCTCAGCGCGTTCCATCCTCGACTCGGAGAGTCGAGCGACGTCGTTCGGCTCTTTGAGCCGCGACGGAACGTAGGTTAGCTTCAGCGGTGTTGAAGGACTGGAGCTAGAATATCCCTCACTGGCGGAACGGGAAACCGCTGCGACAGCACTCGCCACTGCCGACCGCCAACTCGACCTCCTGCCACACGAACTTGGAGAGCCTCCAGACGCAGAAGCAGGTTTCGATGCAAGAGGCCACGGGCCGAGTGAGGGTCAAGGTATGACAAACACGTCGCACGGCTCTCCGAGCCGTGAACCTAACGAACAACCTCTCGACTCGCAGAGTCGAGCGATCGTGGTGTGGCGTTGCTTTGACCCGGAAGCGGAAGTGGCGATCCGCGCGCGGAATCGACCGCACTGGGATCAAAACGGAGCCGTCACCTTCGTTACACTTCGACTGGCGGATTCCATGCCCAAAGCTGTCGTCCAGCAGTGGCTGCAGGCGCAAGAGGATTGGCTTGTCCGTCACGGTTTGCCGGACCTCGATGTCGATGCGATGCTCGCGCGCAGTGACGTCCCGCGCCAACTGCAGCGGGCCTTCACCAAATTCAGGAACCAACACTGGAACGCAGACCTCGACAACTGCCATGGCTCCTGCCTGTTGCGAAATGCCAAGCATGCCCGCCTCGTTGCGAATACGCTGGTCCACTTTGACGGTGACCGTTACGACCTGGAGCGCTTTGTGGTCATGCCGAATCATGTGCATCTGCTGGTTCAGATGCGTGCTGGATGGGAGCTGCGTAAGCAGTGTGAATCGTGGATGCGGTATTCTGGGCGACAGCTCCACGCAGCGACGAAGACGTCAGGGCCGTGCTGGGCTGAACCGTTTGACCATGTGGTGCGCGACACAGAACAGTTTGAGTACCTGCGTCAGTACATCGTCGACAACCCGCGGAAGGCCAGGCTCGGTCCGGGTGAGTTCTTGTTATGGATTCGGGAGCTGGGATTCGTCCATGATGTCCTCGACTCGGAGAGTCGAGCGACAGGAGAGGCCGACTGACAACTTGCAGGCAGAAGCCTGCGGCTCCCAGTTGCACGCCTTTCCGTCGCACGGCTCTCCGAGCCGTGATCCTAACGAACAACCTCTCGACTCGCAGAGTTCAGACCTTGCCTCAGCGCGTTCCATCCTCGACTCGGAGAGTCGAGCGACAGAAGAGGCCGACTGACAATTTGCAGGCAGAAGCCTGCGGCTCCCAGTTGCACGCCTTTCCGTCGCACGGCTCTCCGAGCCGTGATCCTAACGAACAACCTCTCGACTCGCAGAGTTCAGACGTTGCCTCAGCATCTGCGGGCGGGGTGGATGTCAACTGGCCTTCGGATTCACCACACCGAGCTGGAGAAATAGAAACGCGTGAGGTGAAAGAACACGGGGGCGGCGAAGCAGAGGGAGTCGATTCGGTCGAGCACACCCGCGTGTCCCTGGACGAGCGTCCCCGTGTCGCGGACTCCCCGATCGCGCTTGATGGCCGAGAGCGTCATGCAGCCCGCGAAACCCATGACGGCAGTCGCCGTGGCCATGCAGGCCGCCTCCCAGATACGGAACGGCGTGACCCACCACAGCAGCGCCCCCAGCAAGCCCGTGGTTGCGGCTCCTCCCAGAAAGCCTTCCCACGTGCGGCTGGCATTGATTTCGGGGGCAATCACACGGCGTCCCAGCAGCTTTCCCCAGGCGTACTGGAACAATTCGGCCAGCTGCACAATGAGAATGAAGTAGAACAGCAGGCCCTCGCGGCTGCCTTCATTCCAGGGCCGACGCCCTGTGGAACTCGCGCTGGGCGCCACTGTCAGCGGCGGAGACGGCAACGAATCGGCTTCGCGATCCTCCGCAGCCGGAGGCGGCAGAGGTTTGTAGGTCTGCAGATCCAGATGCAGCAGAGCGGGTGCGTAGCTCAGCGAATAGACGCAAATCAACAGGCCCACCTGGGTCTTCGCCGATCGTTCCAGAAAACGCTTGGAGTCGCCCGAAACGGCAATGCGCGCGGGAATGAACAGGGAGGCGTAGACCGGAATCATGATGCTGTACAAGCCGTAGAAGTCGATCCCCCGCAACCCGAGCAAGTCCGCAAACCAGCCGCTGACAGGTCCAGCCGGCTGGACGAACATGCGGCCGATGCCGACCAGCAGGTACTGGATGGGCGTGAACACGAAGAAGACCCAGAACAGCGTCCGATGGTCGCCGCGCCGCGTGGGTGTCATCGTGATGAACTCGCGCAGCGCCCAAAACGACACGAATCCAAACAGGATCACGGTCCAGCCGCGTCCCAGCAGGAAACCGGCCGTCAGGATGGCGTACATGATCCACCAGGCACGGACGCGCAGGTTGAAGCGCTGCAGCAGCGCGTGATCGATGCTCGCCTCCGGCTGGCGCTTCAGCGTCTGGCCAATGGCCAGGGCGAAACCCAACAGCACCAGCACCACACCCAGCAGCCACAGCGTGGGCAGATTGAGTCGCGGCTGGGCCGCCGCGGCTGCCAATAGCGGTTCGCACCCCATGGACAAGTCCCTAAACAACGCGCAGTTCTACAGATCCTTGAGTCTCCGCACCGCTTCCCTGGCACGCACCAGAAAATCGGTCTTGCTCTCACCCGTTTCCAGCCAAATGGGCGGACCGATCGTAATCGAACTCAACAGCGGCACCGGCAAGAACTCCCCGCGCGGCAGCACGCGATTCAGGTTGTCGATGAAGACCGGCACCAGTTCCAGATCGGGCCGCTTCTTACCGAGGTAATACAGGCCGCTCTTGAACTCCCCCATATCATCCGTCGTCCCGCGTCCGCCCTCGGGAAAGACAATCAAGGAGTACTTGTCGCCGATCGCCTGCAGCATCAGTTCCACGGGACTGCGATGCACCTTGATGTTTTCGCGGTCGATCAACAGCGCATTGAGTGAACTGGCAATGTACCGCCGCACGGCATCTTGTTCCCAATAGTCCCGAGCCGCCACCGGCCGTGTCAAGACGCGGACCTGCTTGGGCAGGCTGGCCCAGAGCACAAGGGCGTCGAGGTGGCTCGTGTGGTTGGCAAAATAGATCCGCTGGCACGTCTCGGGCTGGCAATCGACCCAGCGCACGCTGCAGCCGCTCATCAGTTTCGCGACCAGGGACAATACGGCGGCCGTGACATTCATGAAAGCGCCATCGTCACGCCGGTGGGCGTACTGGGCGATACGACCCGGCTGGTGATGGCCTCGATGGAGGCTGGGAAGACCGATGCGTTCATACTATCCCGCGGTTCCCAGAAGCGGGAGAGGGGCAGCCGCCCGACGAGCCGCCGTGCTCCGTCGCTTCCGGCCGCCTGTTAACGAGAAAATGACCGGGGAGAGGAAATAGGGGGTCGAATCAAGCTGTCGATCAATCCTCACCCCGGCCACACCCAACTATCGGTCATGGACCGGCAAAGAAAAGGAAGCCGGCAGACTTTTTCGGCGGGAATCCCGGCGGATCGTGGCATTGGCCGCGGCGCACGCTCCCCAGCACACGTGTGCGGAACCGCCCGCAGCTCCCGGATTGTGACCTATGGTTGCATGAACGCGGTGGGCAGAAGAAAACCTTCCCGCGACGGCATACTACCGTCCGGAACAGAGAGGGTGTACCGGCGGAGCAACCCCTAGGCTCCGCCGGTCTCATTTCTTGAGGAAGGACGCCACAGACTAATCCTCCTGGTCCGCAAAGTCGTTGCCAGCGGTACCTCGCGGCAGGGCACTCAGCGGCCAGCTCCTTCCGTAACAGCCCCTTGCGCCTGGGCAGCCGACTCGGCGGCGCCGCTGCGGATCTGGTCCGCCAGCGGCATGAAGATCTGACGATAGACCTGCTCGAGTAACGGGTATTTCTTGATGCGCTGCAGCAGCTCGAAGGCGATGGCGCCGTGTGCGGCGTCCAGTTCCACCTCCATGGTGCGGCCCTCCGCATCCAGCAGCAGACAGAGATAGCGGTAGGTCCGGTCCGGCAGCTCCTGCCGCGAGATATCCGTGATCTGCGCCGTGGCATAGTCGAACTCACCCGGCTCCGATACTGGCGCCGGCTGCGTGGCCCGCGGGGAGTAGCCCATCCAGGATTGAAACTGTTCCGACAGTTCGTCCAATGACGACGGGCTGGACAACTCGTGCAATTGCCGGCCCATTACGGAAAGACGGTCGAGTTGCTCGTGCGGCGGCACCCTACGTTGCCGACCTACCTCGGCATCCAGTTGCGTCCGCACGAAATCACCGTTCACCCGAGGTATCCCCGCGACGAAGCGCGTGGGGACGGCAGCCGCGGCCGACAGCGCATCAAAACGTGACTCGGCCGCCACACCTGTCTCCACCGGCCGCTGCGTCTGCCGTGACACCGCATACAGCATCGTGCCCGCCGCCGCATGCAGCACTAACGAACTGATCAATCCGACTGCCGAGGGACGGCTCAGAACCCGGCTGACGGTGGCACGCGTGGCAACCATGACAGACGATCTCTGGGAGGCGGTCACAGAGCCGAGACAATCTCCAACAACTCCACTGCCGGCACCGCATTGCAGTAGATCAGCGCGGTGCGACCGTAACAGACATCGCTGGCGTTCAACTGCAGGAACTCCCGCAACTGCGCGCTGGGCTCAATCCGCCACAGCGACAGCAGGCGCACCTGGCGCAATACGGCGTTGTTGATCAGCACTCTCCCCAACGGGATTCGTTCACTCAACAGTTCGTTGCGCACGGTCTCGTCGAGGAACGTGAGATTGAGGCGGCCGATGCCGTACTGCTCTACGCGATCGGAACACCGACAACGGAGCAGTACGTGGCGCGAATAGTGTGTCTCGGTCACGAGAGATTTCAGCACCTGCACATCCAGTTCACATCCGTGGTGCTCTTCCAAGGCCACGGTCATGTGATGATCGTGCCACAACAGCTTGCGCGGAATGGCCGGCAGCTCTGCCTCCGTTGCTTCGCGAAACGTGCCCAACGCTTGCAGACCGGGATGGAACAGCTTCACCAGCGCATCCAGCTCGGGAGTGACCCGTAACGACGACGGTCCTTTGGCGGCGCTCATGGCAATTGCCTTCTGGGAACGATTCAGGTTGGCGAAGTTCACGCACGCGAAACACGGACCGTTGCCGCACTCCGGCGGAGCGCGGCGTGTGCTCACTGGGAGGGCAAGGAAGGCGACCGGGTGGGAACGATGTTCGTCACGACACTCAGCGGCGTCTCGTCGGCAGGGGATTCGAGCACCGTATCGATCAGGTAGTAGAGCAATCGCCGCAATTCATCAGATTGGATCGAATCGGCCACAGACCGCGCCCGTTGCTGGTGCTTGGCCACCAGCTGGTGGGCCTTGTCCGCCACGTCTGCCCGGCCATACAGCTGACTGGCACGCCGCAACCGGCACTCATCGCTGCGATCGTGCAATTCGACCAGCGAAATCAACTCCATCTGTTCCGAGGGAGCCAGCGCCTCCAGGGCGAGCGCCCAGAGGATGGTGGGGCGGCCGCAGAGAATGTCGCCTCCGGACGCGCGCAGATTCACGCGGTCGCCCTGCCAGTCCTGCAGATCGTTCAGGATCTGGAACGCAACTCCCAGGTTGCGGGCAAATCTGCGGAACGATTCCGCGAATTCGGCCGCCGGACCGGCCAATCGCGCGCCGCAGTACAGGGCCGCTTCAAAGGCGGGAGCCGTCTTGAGGGCATAGATCTTCAAGGCATCCAGCGGAGTCAGCCGCTTGACTTTCGCATCGCGCCACAACAGCTCCGCGCCTTGTCCCTCGCATAACCGCGTGTGCGCATCCGCCAGGCAATGCAGCAGGTCGGCAGCGACTTCGGCCCCCAGGTCCGCCGCCTCGCGAGCCACGAGCCGGTACCCCATGCCAATCAGATAGTCGCCGACGTTGATGGCCATCGGGACTCCGTGCCGGCGATGCAAGGTCTCTTGACCGTAGCGATAGCTGTCGTTGTCTTCGATATCGTCGTGAATCAGTGACGCCTTGTGAAAGCTCTCGATGCACATTGCCGTGCGCAACACGGCATCGGGAAAACGAGCGATGTGCTGATCACCGTGAGGCAACGTCCCCTGGCCGCCCGTCAACGCGTCGTAGGCCGCCAAAGTGATGAACGGACGCGAGTACTTGCCCCCCTGCATCAGGAAGTCGTAGGCCAGTATCTGGGTGCCCGCGATCGGATCCAGCGCTGCCAACGACTGGCCGGAGAACTTGTCCAACGAGGGCCTGTCCCGCAGCGGCAGTCCGATGCACGATAACTGATCCAGCTGAAACAGATGCGACGCGGCCCGCATCAGATGCACGTACGTGCGCGTGGCAGCGACGGGATGCGCACGCGTCACGTGCAACATCTCCTCGACCCAATCGCCGTCCACCGCCGTCTGGCGGCAGTCGCTGGACAACAACGGCACGGCCATGCAGGGGATGCCGGCGAGCAGGATCTTGTCGAGCGCCTTTTCCAGCACGTTCAAGCAGGCCACACCGACCAGTGCATCCACCTCGCCGCTGACAATGGTCTTCATCACGATCGGGGTACCCTCGGCCACCAATACTCGGTAGCCCAGTCGTTCCGCCATCAAGCGGTAGTCTCCGATCGTGCAGGCGCGGCAGTCTCCGCAGTCGAGCCCCGTCTCGTCGTAGACCCCGGGGCAGTCCTCCGCCTGCTTCAGGCAGTGCGGCACCAGAAACAGCCGGCGCGACGGCGGCACGGACGCGACCTGATCGTGCCAGAATGCCGAGGCTAACATCACCATGGTCCAGCCAAGATAACCTGCGGGTTGCTGGACGCGCTCGAGTATGCCCTGCGCGATCGTTTCCATCTGTGCGCGGTCCAAGGGCAGCGACTTGTCCAACCCAGCGGCCACGCGGACGCATTCGTCGCGAATCTGCTGGCGCACCTCGCGCAACTCGGGAATCTGCTTGATGTGCGCAGTCTTCCTGCGGACGGCGCGTGACGCATCCGTTACCGGCGCATGAAGGCCCGGTTCGTCATCGCGTGGTCGGGGCGCTGATGCTGTTGCCAAGTTCGCTTCCCTCTCGGGAGAAAGGCGGGAGGCGACGACGCATCGCCTGCCCCAAGGCCGAAACCGTGAAAATCACCGGATAAAGCTTCTCATAATACCACAGCTTGGCAAAGTAGAAACCGATCGGCGCCGGCGTGCGGTAGCGGTCTGTTTCGACGGCCTGCAGCAGCCATACCAACCCGCGCTCCACCGCGGCACGCGTGGCAGGCGAGTTGTCCCAGGCTGACAGGGCCTCGACCGCAACGGCCGTTTCCTCGGTTGTGCTGACACGGCCGTCCCCTGCGAGCCGGGCAACCGCCGGTCCACCTCCCCAACCGCCATCAGGATTCTGCCGGGAGACCAGCCAACGCACCGCGCGATCTTGCTGCGAGGACGGAGTACTGTATGCCATCAGGACGCGCGCCGTGCCATACATCGGGTTCTCTTCCTCAGGATGGTCCTGATTGCCGAACCACAAGGGAACCCAACTGCCGTCCGGTCGCTGCGCCCGCTGCAGGTACTGAAAGCCGCGCTGCCGGGCAGCGGCGAGCGCAGGCCCGTGAAAGTGCGCCTGCCAGGCCTGCAGAGCGCGCAGAGCGTGTGCCGTCAGATCCGCGCCGCTGCGGTCAAAGGGCAACCGGCCCCAGCCGCGACAGAATGTCGGCCAGCCTCCGTCGCTGTTCTGCAGTCGCAGCAACCAGTCGACACCCGAAGCGGCCGCGCGCCGGAGGCGATCCCGTCGCGCCGCATCCAGGGCCGGATGGCCTGCGAAATGCGCCAGCGACAACAGCGCGCCCGGCGTATCGTCCGCGTCGGGGACGGCGCCGCTCAGATCCGACCATCCCCATCCGCCGGGCTCTGCCCCAGTAAACGGATGCCGCACGCGATGTTGACAGTCGAGCAACCAGTCCAGGCACTCCACCTCCGGCCATTCCCCAGTGTGCGAGAGTGCATGGATGGCCAAGGTCGTATTCCAAGTGGCCAGATTCGTGTCGATGGGCCAACTCCCGTCCGGCCGCGCGGAGTTCATGAGGAAGTCCAGCGCGCGGCGGCTGACGTCGTGGTCGGCCCTGCCCGTGGCCGCCAGGCTCATGAGAACGAAACTGGTGAGCGGCACCGCCTCCAGATATCCGCCGCTATGCGGTTGCATGCGCGCGAGGACACGCAGACTGGGAATCACCGCTGCGGCGCGGAGCGCACGGCGCAACGGGTCCCAGGGCGGCAGATGAACGTACCGGGCCTGACCGATCGCCACCAGCGCAGGAATGGCATAACTCACCACCGGCAACTGCAGGAACCGATACCAGGATTGCGGCAGGCACGCCATCTCAAACGGCAGCGGCGCCACCTCGCGCCACGGGACGAGACCCGCGATGGCCGCGTTCGTCAGGATGGGAACAGCGAACGTTCTGTCAGTACCGTATCGCGCGCGCAGCGCCGTGATGCCGCCCCGTGAGTGCAGGTAATTCTGAGCTCGCGATAAGGCCTCAACCTCGTTCGTTGCGCGTCCCGCGAGGTGTATCGCGGCCTGCGCCAGCAAGGTCGTGGCCACATTGGAGTAGCTCCGATCGGTGTCTCCCCAACCCCCATCTTCGTTCTGATGGGCCAGGAGCCAGCGCACACCCCGCTCGAGAATCGCTCGTCGCGTGGACGAGTCCCCCGTCGAGACCGGCTGTCCGTTGGAACGGTTCGACAGTGCCCGTTCCACCACGGCCAACGCACTGACGGCCGTGGCCGTGGACAGCGCTGAGGTTGACAGTTCTCCCACCCAATGGCCGCTGACTCGCTCGCGCATCAAGTCATCGCGGGCCTGTTCCAAGGCCAGCTGCAAGCGCCGGTTGTCGACCATAGGCCACGGAGAAAACGTGTGCGAAAGGGACAACGAGGGGGGGTATGGCAGTTGCCTGTCCAGTTTAGGCAGGCCCATCCTGGTTGTCGAGTCGCACCCGCGGAGAATCAGCGCCGCTCCAGCCTTGGCATCGACGAGGGGCTTTTCAGCGGGGGCGCATCGTACGCGTCTTCGTGGTCATTGGCAGCTGTGATTTCGTCCAGATCAGCGCCGTCGCCTGCCGGGATCAGAAAACTGAATTCCCCTGCTGGGCAATGCTGTTGCAGCAACTGGATCACCTGCCGACACCGGTACGGACTGTCATTGGGACCAGCAATGAAATAGGGTTTTCCATCCTCGCCGCCAAAATCGAACCTTCTCGTGGCGCCGGCAGCCTCAATCCCGGCGAAGATTCCCTTCACACGATGAAAATCGGCGTGAGGTCCTATGCCGAACTTCCCGGCGTATGCTAGCGCGTCCTCCACGAGTTGTCTTCCGCTAGCAGGCGTCAAGGCGATGAGCGGATGCCGTTGGCTGAACTGCTCGTAGAACTGCCGGTATTCACCTCGGGACACGAGATTGCCAAAAGCGTCCTTGATGCCCAGACAAAGGACATCAACCAGAAGAACCGCGAAGGCCACGCGCTGCTGCGGCGCCTCGCGACTGATGAGCAGACCGCCAATGCCCTCTTCGGTCAGTGTGGCTTGCACGCAGCAGTGCACGACGGAACCAGAACTGGCAAGGGTGATTTGCTCCGCCAGGCTCTGTGGCTCCGCATGACGCAGTTCCCGCCGCCGCTCCTTGCGCTTCGCGGCACGACGCTCCAGCTTCTTCTGCCGTTTTCGGTCATCCAATCCCATGGTCAACCTCCTTCTGACCCGACAGCGATGGTCACAGTCCTTCACGGCCTTGATGTGAGCGCTCGCCGGTCGCGAAGAGACCGGTAACGGCCCACATTGCAGACAATGTCTGCTCCTGACAGCAAACCGTCAACACCAAAAAATGCGCCCATCCCCTCACTGGCCCGCGAATGCTGGCCCTTGTGACGCCCAGTGTGCACTTCACCACCGCGCGGCGGCAAGTGATTTCCTCTAGAATGTGAGGCAACTGAGGACCGTACGAGGTCCTGCATATCCCTTGGGAAGAAGTTTGCTGGGCAGGTCACCATGTATTTGCGAATGGCCAAGCGCTTGCTGGTGGAAACCGATAAACGGCTGCTGTGGAAGCTCTGCTGGATGTTGGGAGTCCGGGGTTACGGGGCGATCCGGAAACACAAACGGCGGCTGGCACGCGGGGAGTTCTTTCCACCGTACCTGTACATTTCCATCGTCAACAGCTGCAATCTCCGCTGCCAGGGCTGTTGGGTCGATGTGACGGCCAAACCCCAGAAGATCGATTTGGCCGCCATGAATCGCATGCTCGACGAAGCCAAGGCCATGGGGAACTCGTTCTTCGGATTGCTGGGCGGCGAGCCCCTGATGCACGGCGAATTGCTGGACATCCTGCGCAACCACCGCGACGTCTACTTCCAAATCTTCACCAATGGGCATTTCATCACGGCTCCCTTGGCTCGCGAGTTTCGCCGTCTGGGCAACGTCACACCTCTAATCAGTGTGGAAGGAAGCGAGGTCGTCAGCGACGTCCGGCGTCAAGGCAAACGCGTGTGGGCCCGCACCATGGAAGGGCTGCAGCACTGTCTCGACCACAAACTCCTGACAGGAGTCTGCACGAGCGTCTGCCAATCCAACATCGACGACCTGCTGACCGAATCCTGGGTTGATCAGCTCATCCGGATGGGAGTGCTGTACACCTGGTTTCACATCTACCGCCCCGTGGGCCCGGACGCCTGCACCGAGCTGACGCTCACCCCCGAGCAGCAGCGCCGTGTGCGTCAGTTCGTGGTGGACCTGCGCGTCAAGAAGCCGATCATCGTGATCGATGCTTATCACGATGCCGATGGGAAGGCGCTTTGCCCGTCGGTCATCGGCTTCACGCACCACATCAATCCCTGGGGCGGGATCGAACCCTGCCCGATCATTCAGTTCGCCAAAGACTCCATTCACGACACGCGGCCGTTGCGCGAAGTGTTCAACGACTCGGCGTTCCTGCGCGACTATCGGACGTTGATCGCAACGCACACTCGGGGCTGCGTGGTCCTGGAGCGACCGGACTTGATCCAGCAACTAGTCACTCAGCACGGCGCCGCGGACGCAACGGCACGCGGGACGGCGCAGGAGGAAGTCGCAGCGCTCGTGCCGCGGGCCTCGCAATACCGGCCGGGCGATGAGATCCCGGAACGCAGTTGGGCGTACCGGATTGCCAAACGCATCGCCCTGCACGACTACGGCACCTATACGAAACACTTCCGCCCCGAGAACTGGCGCGACCCGCTCGATAAATCCGACGCCCGGCAGTAACCTCGCGCGCGGTGTCATCCGCAATGGCGCGGTCAACTACTCCGATGGCGAGCCGACCGTCTCCGGTCGATAGAGGAACGAATCCCAGTACTTCCGATCGACGGCGTAGCAGTCAATCGGGTCGTGCGGGCTTCTGCCCTCAGGCAGAATGCCGAAGCGACACATCTCCCGGAGGTAGTGCTCATTGGGACGGAAGCCGGGCATGTCGAAGCGCTTGGTTTCCTCAAGCCGGTCGTGAGCGGTACGAATGGCAGCGAGAATCTGCTGGTACAATGGATCCTCCCGATTCCGGAACGGCGTGCTCTGGCAGAGTCCCAAGCCGCCAGCTTCCTTGGCCAGCGGCGCTGACAGCAGATACGATTTTTCGGGATGCGTGAGATTGCTCAGCGGTTCAAGCTGCCCGCCCCATCCACCTCCGAATCGCAAGGCGCGGCGCTTCTCCTTGCCCTCCTGGACTTCGCGGACGTGGCAGGAACCGCAGCGTTCCACCATGGGCCCGTAGGGGAGCGGCACGCCGACCGAGCCGCAGCCCAGCGACGCGTACGTCCCCGGGTAGCAGGCACTGGTTTCGATCCACAGGCGCACCGTCTTGATCTCGAGTTCGCTGGGCCGGGACTCGTAGTGGTTGCCGTCCAGGAATTGCATCAGGCGACTGGCCGCGCTGCCGATGGCGTACGGTTCGTAGTTGCTCTGCTCGCGGTTGCGGCCGTCCGAGACGAGTTGGCGGGTCTGCATCGTCCAGTAGGCGATGCTGTACATGGCCGTGCGATCGCCCGTCAGATCGACTTGACCTTCACGTCGTTCCGGACAATGGCAGCGCACGCAATGCCGGTCCAGGATCGGTTGGATGTCGCGGGGGAAGTCGAGCACCGCAGGAACTCCGGCGATGGGTTCCGGTCGGCTCGGACGTCGCCTGGCAGCTACCAGCTCCGCGGCCGGCGGCTGCGGCGAACCGCTGCGCTGTTCGTGGCAGCCTACGCAACTCATGGTCTCCCCGGGCTGCATGGTGAGGAAGCTGTGCATGCGCTTGATGGGGCGGTCCTGGGCGTCGAGCGCCACGAAGAAGATGGACTGCAGCGCCGGCAGTTCCAGGTGCGCTGATCCGTCTGGATACACGGGAACTTCGCCCAGGATCTCGGCCAGCGTGAAGCTGCCTCCCATCGTCAAGGGCTGCATCCCTCCCGAGAAGTTGACCGGCTTGGGAAGTTGCTTCAACACCAACAGTTTCTTCACGGTGCCGGCGGGCACGGTCGCCATCTTGCGGCCATCGTAGATGTTCTGCAGGATCAGTCGTCCCGTCGCCTGTTGCGGATTCGCTCGCGATACGGCGACCAACTCGCGCGGCCGCCCCTGCACGGGACGCGGTTCGTGGCATTGCAGGTGGCCGTCCGCGGCACCCAGTCGGTAGATCAGTTCCGCATTACCGGCGCCGTCCATCACGTAAATGCCCTGCGGGTGCGCTACCAGGAAACAGTCCTCGGAGATCGCATAGGGGTCCTTCCAGTCGGGCCGTTTGGTGATGGTGCGCGCGGACGAGAGCTCGTCGGGACCCAGGGATGGATCGACAATGGCCACGTGACCCAGGTGTTCTGGACGACCGTGGCCCGGCGAAAAGGACGCCACGACTTTTTTTGTGCCCGGGATGGGCTTGGCGTCGAGCATGGCAATGCCGCCGTGCAGATTCCCGTAGTAGATCATCTGGCCCGTACCGTCGGGATTCATGGTCCAGAGGTGATGGAAGTGCACCTGGCTGCGGTCCACATACTCCCAGCGCATGTAGAGGACGCGCCCGTCGGGAAGTACCCAGGGAGTATTGTCATGGTCGTTGTTGCTGGACAGCATGCGGATGTTGCCGCCGTCCGCGTCGCAGCGATACAACGCCGCGACACGTGTGTACCAGCAATTCACGAAGCGCCGGCAGCGAGAAGAACAGAAGACGATGCTGCCGTCGGGGCAGTACGTCGGTTCGATATCATCGTCCGGTCCGTCGGTCAATTGGCGCAGCGCGCTGCCGTCGAGGTTCATTTCGTACAGGTGGAATGTATGGGTCCCGCCCGGGCGATAGGAGAACAGGATCTTCTGACCGTCGTAGTGCAGTTGGGGATCGCGCACGCCGCCTCGGGGGTCGTCCAGCAGTACCTGCAGTGCGCCGGTGCGCAGATTCAAGCGGCACAGGCGCCCCCCTTCGCCGTACCCCCAATACACGCCGTCCTTGTGGACGTGGCTCAACTCCTGCGCCGGTGTTTCGGAAAAATCGGCGTAGTTGCCGAAAGTCACGTACCAATGGTCACGCCCCGGCACGCGCGCGGCGAAAACGATTTCTTCCACGTCGGTCAACGGTCCGGCCAAGAAGCGTTGCAGCAACGGCCCGGAGGAAAAGCCGGGGGCGGGTTCCGCACCCCAGACCGCCGGCAACCCGGCCGGCAGCGCCAACAGGATCGGGCTGGACAGACATACGATTCGCAAGCCAACGGACATGAGTGCGCGCATGGCTTTCTGATTCCTGCGTTGGTTACGGCACGGGATCATGATACTCTGCCAGGAGTTCTGCGAGAATGCGGATTCCCTCGCGGAAGCGGTGCGAAAGGTTGGGGGCCCGGGGCGGCAATTCGCACCGCACCGCCACCTCGATACAATGGCGACGGACGTTCCCGCAGAAGAGGAAGCAACTTACCATGAGCAAGCCCCGTGTATTTGTGACTCGAAAGATCCCCGCGGCCGGCTTGGATCGTGTTCTGGCAGCTTGCGATGCGGATGTCTGGCCGGATCCACTGCCTCCACCCCACGAAGTGTTGCTGCAGCGCGTTGCCGGCTGTGAGGGTGTATTGACGCTGCTGACCGACAAGGTGGACGTGGAGTTCTTCGAGGCGGCGGGACCGCAACTGCGCGTCGTCAGCAACTTCGCGGTTGGCTGCAACAACATCGACGTGGGCGAGGCCACGCGCCGCGGGATCCGCGTGGGCAACACGCCCGATGTGTTGACCGACGCCACGGCCGACATGGCCTTCGCGCTCTTGATCTGCGCTGCGCGTCGCATTGTCGAAGGGCAGGACTTCGTCCGCCGCGCGCAGTGGAAGACCTGGGAGCCTCTGGGACATGTCGGCGCGGACCTGATCGGGCGCACGATCGGGATCGTGGGTATGGGGCGCATCGGGTATGCGATGGCCACCCGCTGTCGCGGAGGCTGGGGCATGCAGGTTCTGTACCACGACCAGTGTGCCAGCGAAAAGGCGGAACAGTTTCTCCTTGCTCGGCGCGTGGATCTTGACACGCTGCTTTCACAAGCGGACTTCGTGTCGGTACATGCCGATCTGAACGACACGACTCGCGGGATGTTCAATGCGGAGGCCTTCCGCAAGATGAAACCCACCGCGATCTTCGTGAACACGGCGCGGGGTCTCCTGCACGTCGCGGCCGATCTGTACCAGGCCTTGCGCCAAGGCTGGATCTTCGCGGCCGGACTGGATGTCACGGATCCCGAACCGATTCCCATGGATGATCCGCTGCTGACGCTGCCGAACTGCGTCATTGCCCCGCATATCGCCAGCGCCACCGTTTCCAGCCGGAACGGCATGGCCGATATCGCGGCGGACAATCTCCTGGCCGGACTGCAGGGCCAACCCCTGCGCTGCTGGGTGAACCCGCTGTGAGCGCCCGGTTGTCGCCGGCAGGGCTTCAAGGGGCAGGAACCGCGACGAGCGCGTCGATGCCAACACAATACCCGGTCGACGCTGGATTGCGTTCGACTGCCTCCAAGCGCAACGTATTGCCTTGCGGCAGCAAGTCGAGCTTGCCGAGGTCAATCAGCTTCGTGCCGATGCGGCGCGAATACGTGTCCATTGACTTCGCCACCGGAACTCCGTTGACGAGGACGTTCACCGTGGCATAGTCCCAGGACGTGACGAGACGCAGTCTCACGTCGTGCCTGCCGGGCCCGGCAGGCGCGGGAAACGCCAGTTGAATGAAGTCACCAGCGCGCCGCAATTTGACGAACAGCAATTGGCCGCGCGAAATGGGCGGCACCAGCGTGGCGTCGACTTTCTGTTTGACAACAGTGACTTGCTCGCTGTTCGACTGAACCGACAGGTCCTCTCCTTCAAGCGCGTCCTGCCAGCGATAAGGAATGGGCCAATTGCCGATCCACAGTGACGGATCGCGGCTGTTGCCGTGGACAGAATAGACGTCGAACGTGTCGGGATTGAACCGGCCGGGAACATCGTAGCGGTAGGTCTGGCCCCAGGGATCTGCGGACACCTGTGCCAGGTATGGCCAATGGCCGACCTGGCGGGCAATCCGCGCAGGCCTCTCCCGCAATTCGGCCAGATCGCGGGGAAACTCCCCCGTGTCGGTCCGATACCGCCGGATGGCCTGGTCCAACGTAGCGACCGTCTGTTGGGCCTTGGTTTCTCGCTCCGCGAACAGTCGTTCTTCGTCCGCCAGGTACTGCTGCATCTGTGCCGGCAGGTTGTCCCAGGGGAATTTGCGGAGCGAGATTCCGTCCAGCCGCATGTCGAAGCCGGGCCCGGCAGCGTTCGCAGCCCGTGCGAGAGGATGGGCACCCACACACTCCCAGCGGAAGACGCAGTCCCCCTGCGGCAGCCGGTGGATGCCCACCTTGTTCTCGAACCAGGTGCCGTACAGGAAGTTCTCGGGACGGTTCTCCTGCCAGGCCAGGTACGGATCGTAGAAATCCATACCCGGATCGAGCACGCGCTCGCCGTCCGCCGTCTTGAGCGTCAGCTTCCAGACGCCTCCCGTGCGAAAGAGGCATTGGAATACCGAGATGGAATAGGCGCCGGCTTCCTCGATGTGACCGGGAATCTCGATCCAGCCGCCGATCCCCGGATTGTCCACGAACAGAGCCTGTTTCAAATTGCACACGCGGTTGCTGCGCCGCTCCGCGCGAATGTCGGGAGCCGTCTTGATCTCGGCCGTGATCTCGGCAGGTTCGATGACGACTTCCGGATTGATCCGCGCGGCGGCGGGGGGCAGTGGCTCCGCGGCGGCGGCTGTGTTGCTCTGATACCAGAACGCGACGGAGGAGCAGAAATCGGGACGATACTTGAAGTCGTGCGTGACGCTCTGGCCGGTCGCGGGATCCGTTACCGCCGCGAAGCTGCGCCGTTCGATTTCCACTTTGAGTGATTTCCGAAACGTCACCGGGGCTTGGATGTGCCAACGATAGGCCGTGAAGCGGCAGTCCTCGCCGTTGGGTTCCTTGATCGTCACGCCTGTGTTGGCATTGCTGAACAGCCGCAGGTTCCAGGCATCATTGAAGAAGTCCTCGCAGCCGGTGCCGACGATTGACGGCTCCGATTCGCCGTCAATGTAGAAGCGGTCGTCCGATTCGCCAAACCAGCTGCCATAGCTGCATTGGATGGAAAACACCGTCCCCACATAGTGCCCGGCCCCCTGCCCTTCAAAGATGACGTAGGGCGAGAATGGCTTCGCGGGGAATTCCTGCCGATACCGAGCGTGGAAGTAGAGCATCTTGTCCGGCGCCCGCGGCAGTTCCATCCAGTCGAACTGCCAGTAGACCGTCAGCGGAGTCGGCCCTTCGTTGGTGACTTCAATGCGCGCTTGCTGGCGAAAGGGCATGCGCCAATAACAGTTCAAGGCCCGCCCGTAAGACGTGGTTTGGATCGGCAGGCTATTGACGTTGGCGCGCATGCCGTTGCCCGCCGCGAAGAAATCGCCGATGGGAGTCTCCACCGAGGGCACTGTGGCCCCATCCCAGAAAATGCGCAGCACGAGTGTGCGCGGATACCGCCGATCGTGACCGGCGATGGTGAACCACATGTGGCGAATTTCACCTGGTCCCCGGAGCGTCGTGAGCGTCATGGTCTCGCCGGCCGCCACGTGGGACGCATCCTGATTCGACTCCGGATCGAACAGACCGCTCGACGCCCGCCGAGCCTGTCCCTCGACTTCGCGGCTGATCTCCGCCAGGGAGTCCATTGCTCTACCGGACGTTTCCAGAAGGACTGTCAACAGCGCGACACCCATGAAATAACGCATGGCGGTTATACCTCCGGAGTACTCAGCGCCGTTCTCCACCGTTCTCGCCGATTCATCAATTCGCCGGTTCCCACAATCTTGGCAGCGAGCCTCGCGACTGCCGTTCCACGACGGGGTAGTCCGTCAGTTTCTGCGGCAGGCTCGACACATAGCCCGCCACACCGCCGGCGATATCACCTACTTCGACCAGGAATGCGTCCGGCAGCTTGCCGGGCAACACCGCTTCATAGTGATCTCCGGCCTTGTCCATCAGCAGGTGGTACCACATCAGATCGCGCCACGCGGCATCGTCACTGTAGACATACCAGGTGTGCACGATCTGGACTTTCGCCTGGCTGCAGATCGTGGCGCGAAAGACCGTGCGGCCTGCTTGCCGTTCGTGATGCACATCGGATATCTCGCTCAGCGGCCGGCCATCAAATACGTGAGCCACCCACATGAGGACATCCATATATTGAATCTCGCTGAAGTTGGAATGGCAGTAGTTGGGAATCAATTCGATGGTCATGGGTCGTTGGAGGCGGTCCTGCATGATGTTGATATTGAACATCTTGTAGCCGTCCTCATTCGTTGCTCCCAGATAGAAGACCGGTACCGTGACTTGATCCTGAAAGAAGGCATGATGGAAGGAGAGGTGCGGCTGCACCGATTCCGTGCTGTAGATGCCTTCGTTCCCCATGATGATGACTGAGGCGACGCGCGGATCCATGGCGGCGGCCACGGTCGCACTGCGGCCCCGTTTCGAATGGCCGCCGATAACCGCGTGCAACTCGCCGCAGCCGAGAAAAGCCTGCAGAGCGTTCATCGCTTGAATGTAGACGACGGCGAGCTGGCAGTTCATGTTGTAGTAGTTCTGTCCCGTCTGTTCGCGCAAGCGATTGAGAACCCGGATGTCATGTTCAATGTCCGCACCGTCGGAATATTCACCCGGATTGGAGAGGACCAGGGTGGGGTAACCCGTCCGTGCGGCGATGGGCTCGCCGTACTTCTCAACATGCACCGGGAAGTACCCCTGCGGCGGTGATCCGATGATGACCACCTTGCCCTGGCGTTCCGGGGATCGATTCCGCTGTTCATCTTCGGGCATGAACAGTACGCACGGATGCCCCCATTTCTTGCCGGCCAGTTCCTGGCTGAAGAAATGGGCTGTCACTTTGCGCAGTCGGACCGCGGGATTGGTGTCGCTGGGGACAACTTCATCCGCCAGGATGCGAAATTCCAACGGCACCACGTGCCGCTGGACCAAGGCCCAGATCTCCCGCGGTTTTGGCACGTGGCGCGTGGCTGCGGCAAAATCAAACGGCTGGGCCGGGGACTCCGTGGCGGCCGCCTTGTCTCCCCCTGTTTCAGCACCCCGTGCACTCGGGCCGCAGGCCGCACCGGCAGGTACAACACAAAAGGCGAGCATACCCCACAATGCAAACCGCTCCATGATGCGTCCCCCTGCTATTCCGCTACGCGAAGAGGAAGAACTCTTGTCTGGCTTGTGACGTTCTTGTCTCCTCATGGGTGCTTCACGAAAGGACGTCTTTCATCCCTCATTTTGCCCCACTGCAGTACTCCCCTCGCGTCAGACAGAGAACCGACCCATGACGCGGAGACGACGTTGGTCATGGTGCTCTAGTCCAGGATCGCTGGCAACCCCCGGCAATGGTATGCTGGGTCATTATTTGCCGGTCGCGCGCGGCAGGCCCGGAGTCGGTAAGCGGATCGATTTGTCAGCCAGCGTTTGTCGCAGTGAGGATGGATTCAGCTGGTATCTTTGGTTGCAGGAGATACGACGTGCAAACGACCGTCGAGGTGCCCAAGGCGTTCTCCGTGCGGGACGAACATGAGTTCTTGCCTGTGCAGCACTTGTTGGCGCGGATGAACCCGAAGCTGACGGTGCGACGGATTGCCACCGGTGTACACGTCAACGGTGGCTGCACCGTTTTCTGGGGACTGGTCTTCCTGGAAGGCCAGTCGGTGGCCAAGAAGGAAGTCGAGGCAGCCCTGCGCGAAGCGGGTTTCGACTTCGCCCATAATGTGCTGGTGCAGGTCGCCGATCTGCAGACGACGCACACGGGCGCCGGGACGCCCGCGTGACCGAGCGCTGCGGAACTCGCGTGGGTCGCGGCGCGTGACCGGGGTTGCCGCATCACGTCGGCGTTCACGGGCCGGTGAAGAGACGGGGATCGGCCCATGTTTTCGGACAATGTCTGGTACCGACGGCATATCGTCAACGCCGAAAAATGCGCCAATCCCCCACCGACCCGTGAACGCTTACCCGCAGTACTCTCTCACCGGCCTCTGCGCACAATGCATCCCACTTCCTGCGGATGAATTGCCATCTCGATGGTGGCCCGATCCCCGACAATCCTGGGCCGCACCGGCTGGCCCGTCCAGGCGTCAACGAACGTGTCCCCCGCTCGATACTCCAACTCCAGGACGGGCCCTCGATACGT